>R17__coassemble_395_pt1 | contig 22406 bp, 22 predicted proteins | sample R17__metabat2_high_PE_012 | metagenome-assembled genome bin R17 | reverse complement strand
AGGGTAGAATTGAAGGAAAAATTCAAGGTAGAATTGAAGGCAAGATCGAAGGCAAGATTGAAGGAAAGATTGAAGGCAAGATCGAAGACGCTTTGATTCTAGTAGAAAATATGCCAGATATTACCCTAGAGAAAGCTTTAGCTATGTTTAAGATCACTACTAAACAGTATCAGGAATATCTAAAAAACAAAATGAACTAAAAGAAAACGCATAGGTTTGATCCTATGCGTTTATTATTTTAGTAAGAACTAATTATTCATCTGCACCTGAGATGACTTTAGCAACCTTCATACCATAAGTTAATGTTCTACCTAAAGCGATACCTGGCATTAAGCAAGGATAGTTATTAGAGAACATACCACCTGAACAGTCACCAATTACATATAAACCATCGATAACTTCATCAGCATCATTTAATGCCTGACCTTTACCGTTGATCATGATACCTTGTTCAGTAGTTAATAATGAAGCACCAAGCCAGAATCCATAGAATGGAGCTGTAGTATATGGACATAAACGAGATTTTGGTTTACCGAATTCTTCGTCTTCACCCTTGTTGTAAGCTTCAGTAGCCTTTTGTGTAGCAGCAACTAAGTTAGCAACACCTTCTTCATCTAATCCTAATTGAGCACCTAATTCTTCGATTGTATCAGCTTTGAATGCTAAACCATCTTCAACATAACCATCTAATGCTTCCTGTTGAGCTGCTGGAGCATTACGAGTCTGTGCTGAACATCCAATTGTATGGAAGATTTGAGTATAATCAGCCCAGTCAGCTGGTAAGATTGATGCATATACATGTCCTGGCTGTTGAGCAGCAGCATATACCATATCATTATAAGGTCCAGATTCATTAGTGAAACGTTTACCTAATCTATTAACCTTTAAGAATGGCTGAGTACCTAAGTTGAACTGTCTTACAGTACCTGGGAATACTCGATCTTCAGTTAAACCGGCATCTACACCTGGAGCTACGATACCACGGTCAAATAACATTGGAGCTGGTTCTTCCTGTAATTTAGCACCTGCCCAAATAGCAGCTTTAATACCCATACCAGTATCTTGAGGAGCATAAGAACAAGCAGTAGTTACAGAAGTTCCTAGAGGGTCTAATTGTTCCATCATATCTGGGTTACCTGGATATCCACCAGTAGCTAATACTACATTGCTAGCTTTAACCATTACATATTCATCTGTATCAGTGTTTTGAGCTACAACACCAACGATCTTATCATCTTCCTTAACTAATTTAATTAAGTCATGGTTATATAAGATCTGTGCATCTTCATTATGTTCACCGATCCAGTTAGCTAACATAACGTTACGAGCATCACCAGTTCTTCCCCAAACGTGTTCTTGTTCTGGGAACATATATCCATCTTGACAGTCTTCTGGCCAAACAGCTTCATCACCAGCAGTGAATGTACAAGTATTTTCAGGATCCATTTCTGCATATAATTCATCGATGAAATCAGCCATATCAGCAGATTCATTGATCCAAGTATTTAATACTTCCTTAGAGTTTTTACCAGAAGCATATCTTGAAACTTCTCTCTTTAATCTTGGAATATCAATTGTTGAACCAGCTTCTTTAGTATAGTGAGTATTGATTGCACCATACCAGTGACGAGTATCACCAACAGTTGGTAATTTTTCTAAGATTACAAATTTAGTATTTCCTAATTTAGTTAACCAAGCACCACACATTAAACCACCGTTACCAGCACCAACGATTACTGTATCAGTTTCGATTGTTTCTGAGCAGTCAGGAGTTTCTGGTTCTTCACCTAACCAGCTAGCTACACCTTCTTCAGCAGTTTCAGTAGTATCTTCATTTACTGTTACTGTAGCTTCACCTTTTGCTTGTTTAATACAGTCACCTAAAGCTTTAGCAACAGCTTTAGAAGTTACTGTAGCACCTGAAACACCATCGATTTCATTTGATTGTGCTTCAATAATTTGATTTACTAATTCTTCAGCAGCAGCCTGACCAATTGATGGAGTTTCTTGGGCTAAGTCTAAAACAACATCAGTGATTTTTTCTGCATCGAATGTAGCAGTTACCTTTACAGTTCCCATACCAGTAGCTGTAGCAGTATAAGTACCTGGAGTATAAGTTCCTCCAGAAGTTGTTGAGGATTCCTTAGAAGAGCATCCACCTAGAATTCCAGCTGTAGCAACACCAGCAGCTGCAACACCAAGACCCTTTAAGAAATCACGTCTTGAAATATTTTTTGCCATAATACAAAATTCCTCCTAATACCTAAATTATATCTATTTATGCGAATTTTTCAATACTTTTACCATAGTCTTTTAGGAAATTATCGATTCATATTTTGAATCAAATAATGTTTTTCCTATTTTCAGGTTTCCAAACTGTCAGGAAGCATAAAGAAAAAAAATAATAAGGCTTAAAGGCAATAAAATTTGTGCTATAATTTTTATTTTGTTTATCCATTAATTTGCTTGATTAAATCCTATTTTGTTGTAAAATAGAAAATGTATATTTATTGAAAGGAGACCTTTATGAAGATCGGTTGGGGAGAATTATTACTCATCGTTATTATAGGTTTAGTTGTACTAGGACCAGAACAGTTTCCAGAATACGCTAAAAAATTTGGAACTCTATTACGTTCCTTAAGAGGTGCAACGGAAGACTTTTCAAAGGAAGTAAGACAAAATATTGTAGAACCATTGAATGATGCTGTAGAACCATTAAAAGAAGTCACACAGCCATTTAATGATATTAAAGATAGTATTGAAGCACCACTTAAAGAAATCAGCAAGGATATCAATAGTATCTCTAAGCCTACAGTAAAAGCAGTCGTAAAAGAAGAAGTTACACAAACTGTTGAACAGGAAGTCAAAGAAACAGGTAGTGAAGCTGTTGAAGAAGTCGTAAAAGAAGTCGTTGAAGAAATTCACGATCAGGTTGAATAATATAAAAGGAGAAAATAAATATGTTTGGAAAAATTGGAACTAATGAATTAATTATCATCTTATTAGTAGTAATCGTTGTATTCGGACCTACTCAATTACCTAAGTTAGCTAAAATGTTAGGGGAAACTTCTAGAAAATTCAAAGAAGGAATGGGAGAAGATCCTGATCATAAGGAATAGTTAATCAGAATGAGTAAAAAAGAAAAAATTGAGAATGAAGAAGGAGAAATGAATCTTACTGGACATTTACGTGAATTAAGAAATCGTATTATCCATGTCATTTTGATCTTTTTTGTAGCGGTGATCGCTATTTTCAATTATTCTCAGGAAATTGTCGATTATTTTATTCAGATTGGAGTAAATTATGGGTATAACTTTGTCTATTTAAGTCCATCTGAATTATTTATGCAGTATATCAGAGTAACCATTATTGCTGCCATCGTTCTGATCGTTCCTGTTATATTCTTTGAAATATGGGCCTTTATCAAGCCAGGACTAAGAAAGAATGAAAATACCATTGTCTTTCTTGCAATGATGATGGGGCTTGGTTTCTTTGTTTTAGGAGTCTTATTTGCACATAAGATCATTATGCCTTTTATGCTGCAGTTCTATATGAAGATCAATGTATCTGATATAATTGAAGCTTCTATTTCAGTAGAAAACTATGTTGGCTTTATTATGTCTAACTTTCTGATCTTTGGTTGTGTTTTTGAAATGCCAGTAGTGGTTACTTTATTAACCCAATTAGGTTTAATCAACTATAGAATCTTACAGAAGGCAAGAAGAATAGCTATTGTATTGATCTTTATTCTAGCTGCGATCATTACTCCACCTGATGTTGTATCACAATGTTTATGTGCTGGACCTATGATCTTATTATTTGAAGTATCTGTACAATTCTCTAAAATGATCTCTAAGAGAAAAGCTAAGAAAGCACAGGAAAATGAATAGTTTCTTTAGGAAACTATTTTTTTGTTTAGAATTATGTTATACTTTTTTAAGTGGGGTGAGAAAAATGAAAATAGCTAGATTAGATATAGAACGTTTTAAAAACTTACTGAAGGATTATGATGAATCCAATCCAGTTAAGACTATTTTATTTACAGATCGTCCTATTAAGGTACCTGAAGAGGTATGGACCTTCAATATTTCTTCTAATCAGTATCCAATTACCTGTATTCAGGAAACCAGTCATAAATTTCTGATTTTTACTACCAATCAAAGAGGAATCAAAATACAGCCTGATCGCAATGATCTTTCTAAGCTGTTTTATAATTGTACAACAGTAGAAAATATTGATTTTGCTAACTTAGATCTATCCAATGTCACTAAGCTGGATCATCTTTTTTATAACTGTAAAAGACTAAATAGCGTTGATTTCACCTTTATTAATACAGATAGTATTACAAGTATAGAAGGAATGTTTAAAGGATGTACAAGCCTGAAAAAGGTCAATTTACGTAAACTGAATATCAAAAATATTACCAGCTTTAAAGAACTGTTTATGAACTGTACCCTATTAGAAGAATTAGATCTGACCTTTATGGATACTGTTAATATTGATGATATGAGCTATATGTTTGCTTCATGCTCCTCTTTAAAACAATTAGATCTAAGCTATTTTGATACTAGTCATGTTACCAATATGGAGGGTATGTTTGATAACTGTATTCGATTAGAAAATCTAGATATCTCCTACTTTGATACATCCTCTACAAATAATATGAGACATATGTTTAGAAACTGTGTAAGTCTCAAAGATTTAGATTTGTCCCATTTCTGTATTGCCAATATTCCAGATTTCTATTCCTTATTTGAAGGATGCAATATGGATGAAATACACTGGTTATAAGTAAAAAGCAGATTTCCTATCAAAATCTGCTTTTTTATTATTCCTTGATCAGTTTTCCGTTAACAAATATACCCTTTTCTACTCTTCCATCAGGGTAAGTTACCTTTCCTTTTCCTTCACGTTTACCAGCAACATAATAACCTTCATAGACTAAACCATCATTATAGGTCATTATTCCCTTTCCATCTCTATGACCATTCGCAAAGCTTCCTTCATAATGGTTTCCATTAGCCCATTTAAAGACTCCTATACCAGAACGAGTACCATCTGCAAAATCGCCCTCATATTCATCTCCATTAGCATAAACGATTTTTCCTTTACCTGCGATCCAGTCATTAGAAAAAGAACCAGTATAGACTGTTCCATCTCTCCATGTCATCTTACCTTTGCCATGAAGCATACCATCATAGAAATCTCCTTCATAGACATCTCCTGAAGGCCATGTCAGTTTCCCTTTTCCACTTCTTTTACCATCTACTAATTCACCTTCATAGATTTCCTTATTATCTGTCATTATTATCACCTAACCTTGTTTCTATTCTATCATGGATTTATAAGAAAAATCTATATTATTATAGAAATTTCTTATAAAAATCTAAATTATAAGCGTAAATAAAAAACCTGTGATCTACCACAGGCTATTTTAAGATCAAACAGAATAAAATTGGTAAAAAGATCGCTGGTAAGAAGTTAGCCGTTTTGATCTGTTTTAAACCTAATAGATTTAAACCTAAACCAATAATAGCTACAGAACCTACACAGGTAATAGAAGCAACTACATAATCAGTAAAGAAGCCTGCTACAAGACTAGAACATAATACTAAGGCTCCCTGAAACACAAAGACAAATACTGAAGCTAATAATACTCCAAGTCCCATTGATGTAGCTAAAGTAAAGGAAGAAATAAGATCTAGAATTGATTTAGTATAGATCATTGTACCATCCCCAGTTAAACCTGCCTGTAAAGATCCTACAATTGTCATAGAACCAATACAAAATAACATACTAGCAGTCATAAATCCTACTGCTACAGGTACAGATCCTTCTCTTTGTGGGAATTTTCTTTCTACCCATTCACTAAGCTTAGTCAGCTTACCATCTAAGTCTAATAAAGTACCAATAATAGCCCCAAAACAGATCGATAAGATCATAACAAGATCATTGGTTCCCTTCATAACTCCTTCTACACCAATTGCGACTGTACATAGTCCAATCCCATCCATTAATACATCTGTAATTCTTTTAGGAACTCCCCTTTTTAATAACATTCCTAGTAAACTACCAACAATAACAGTCAATGTATTGACAATAACACTTAACATATATTTTCTCCCCCATTCAATATTACAAATTATTACATGTTTTTGAATTTTCGTCAATTAAAGAATAGAGGGTTCTTCTGAAAGTACAAAATCTAATGTATAGAGAGGATAATAATAAATATTTTCTTTTTTAGATATATTCTTAGTTGAAAAGCGATAAGCTATTTTACTTTGATATTTTTCTACAAAAGAATTCAATGATTTTGATCTTGTATTATCTCCTGATTTGATTTCTAAAGGTACGATATTTCCTTTATAATTAATCACAAAATCTATTTCTGTGGTTGTATTAGGCTCAAAATAATACATTTTTTTATGATGAGCACATAGAATTTGTGCTGCTATATTTTCATATACTGCTCCTTTGTAAACTAGATCACCATTTCCTTGTATTAATTCCTTTAGAAAATTTTCGTTGAAATTAGACATCAGCAAACCAGTATCTAAGTAATATATTTTAAAAACAGGATTATCTTTATAATCTTCTAAGGGCTGGGCGATTGTATTCAATCTATTTACTTTGCATATTGTTCCAGCACTTTCTAACCACTGTAAGCTAGATTCATAAATTCTTGCATTACCACCTTTTTTCAATAATTTATATTGAAACTTTTTATTTTCCTTAGCTAATTGCAAAGGAATAGAGTCAAAACACTCTTTCGCTTTAATTTTATCAGACGAAGAGGCATATTTAGCTATATCATTGGCATAATCATTCACAAGTTGTCTTTGTTTAAGTAATGTATTCCTGTAACTTTTGTGGTTAACGTATTCTAAAACCACTTCTGGCATTCCTCCCACAATAATATACGATTTAAATAATTCATTCATTTTATCATGTATAGCTGCAGGTATTGGTCTAATTTCATTTACACAAACTTTTATTTCTTCGATAATTCTATCTGGTATTCCTAGAGCCATAATAAATTCAATAAAATTCATCGGATTCATTTGCATTGTTTCAACGTATCCTACTGGATAGGAACTCGTTTTTTCGATTGCAATTCCCAGCAAACTTCCTGTTGCGATAATATCACAATGAAATTGTTCACCTAAAAATTTTAATGCAGTTAATGCACTTGGGCAGGCTTGTATTTCATCTAACAGTAGTAAAGTATCCTGATTAAACTCCACATCTAAAAAGGTTAATTGAAAATAATCCAATAAATCCTTTGGATTTCTTGTATGATTAAATAATTCAACAAATTCTAATTGTCTTTCAAAATTAATTTCCACAAAATTCTTATAATGATCATTGCCAAAATTTTTTACTGTAGTTGTTTTTCCTACCTGTCTTGCTCCTTGAATAATTAATGGTTTCTTATTCACTTTTTGTTTCCATTGCAGTAAATCTTTTTCTATTAATCTTTTCATTATGTTCTCCTTTCTAATTACTCCTATATCTACAGTCTTAATTACACATCAAAACGCATATTTTATCTAGATATTTTATGCTTTATATTCATATTTTATCTAGATAAAATATGAATAATATTTTCCTGCTCTTATATTTCTTATTTTGAAAAATTCTATTATAATAAGAAATGGTGATAAATATGAAAAAAATAAAATGGAATAATGACTGGCTGACATGGGAGGATTTCAATGCCTTTGCCCTTGTCTTTGCCATTCCACAAACAGCTTTAAGGGTGGATCTTCCCTTTGATTTTTCCTGGTATAAGGGACAAAATCAAGAAAGTATCAATGAAGGAAGAACAGGATCTGTTGATGGAGGAATCTATAATTATTATAAAAAGCTTTATGCTTCTTCTTCATCCTATTCTTTATTATTAGAAGGAAATGGAGGAATCACTCAGGTATATGTGAATAATTCATTAGCTGGTGAATCTACCTATCCTTATAATCGTTTCTATGTAGATTTAACTCCTTATCTAAAGGTAAATGAAGACAATGATATCTTAGTTGTAGTTAAATCATTAGATCTTTCTAGTCGATATTATGTAGGAGGAGGAATCTGCAGAGATATCTATTTACTGGAATATCAGGATATTTATTTTGTTCCTGATTCATTTAAGATCCAGACTCTATCGATTGAAAATAATCAGGTAAGAGTTAAGGTAGAAGCAGATATTCTAAATAATACAGGACATTTAGTTGAAGATATTCTAAGCTTTGATAATTTAGTTGAAGATACCTATAAGATCTATCTATATCCTCATTCTACTTATCATTTTGAAAAAACAATGATCTTAAATGAGGTAGAACTATGGGATGATGAGCATCCTAATTTATATGATATTACATGTTGTATCAATGAAGATAAACAAACCATCTCTACTGGTTTTAGATTATTAGAGGCAGATAGTCAAAATGGTTTAATGATCAACCATCGTGCTATTAAGCTTAGAGGAGCCTGTATTCATCATGATCAGGGATTACTGGGAGCAAATACCTATGAAGATTATGAATATTATCGTATAACTAAGCTAAAGGAAGCAGGCTTTAATGCTATTAGATCTGCCCATAATCCTGCCAGCTCTACTTTATTGAAGGTATGTGATGAGCTAGGAATGTATGTTATGGATGAAGGCTTTGATATCTGGTTCAAGATGAAAAATACTCATGATATTTCTTTATTCTTTGAAAGAGACTATAAAGAAATCATTGAACATATGGTAAATAATGACTTTAACCACCCTAGTGTGATTTTATATTCTACAGGAAACGAGATCTCTAATATCAATAGTATCAGAGGATATCATGATAGCTATAAATTAACCTCTCTATTCCATAAGCTGGATCCTTCTAGATTAGTAACCAATGGAATTAATGGTGCCTTTGCAGCAGGGGATGATCTAATTGATGTAGCTAGTGATTTAACTAATAAGCCAAGAGAATTCTTTATTGATGGGGATATTAATAAATTTATGTCTGTAGTAGCTACAAGAATGAATGATATTGTTGTTCATGAAAAGGTATCTGAGGTACTAGAAAAATTAGAACCTACAATGGATATTCTAGGCTATAACTATATGACAGCAAGATATCACAATGATCATATCCAGTATCCTCAAAGAATGATGGTAGGAACAGAAACCTATCCTAAACAGATCTATGCAAACTGGAAGGAAATTATGAATAATCCTGCAGTATTTGGGGATTTTACCTGGACAGGCTTTGATTATATGGGAGAGGTAGGCAAATATCCTGCTTTATTAAATAACAGTGGAGATGTAAGCTTTTTAGGGGAAAGAAGACCTATCAGCTTCTATCGTAATATTGTTTTTGGTTTATCAAATAGACCTTATATCTGTGTTAGAAAATTAGACCATCCTAGAATGTTTGGACCATGGAAGCTTACAGATGCTATTGCTGACTGGGAGGGAGAAGAAGGAGAAATATTATCCGTAGAAGTATTCTCTAATGCAAAACAGGTAGAATTATTCTTAAATGATGAAAGTCTAGGAATCAAAGAAACCATAGAGGATCAGGCCTTCTATGAGGTACCATTTACTCCAGGAACCTTAAGAGCTAAGGCATACTATGAAAATAAGACTACCAGAGCTACCTTAACTACCCCTGAAGCATTGGACGCTATTGAAACAGTAGTCTATGAGGGTAAAGAATTTGATATTATTGAGATCACCCTGGTAGACTATGATCATAATATTATTTACAAGCCTACTAAGCTAAAGGCAGAAGGAGACTTTATAGCCTTTGCTTCTTATCATACAATGCATCCTTTTAAAGAAAAGGAAATTACTGTAACTAATGGAAAAGCATTACTGATCACAAGAAATGAATGTACATTAGAAGCAAATGGTATTCAAGTAAATATCTATAACCAAGAAGACTAAAATAAAACTCCAGATTAACTGGAGTTTTTTACTTAGATGATCCATTGGTACAACATGATCATTAATGGCATAGTAACAATACAGAAGATAACTGTCATTACATTAATAACGGAAGCATAGCCTGGATGCTTATTATAGATCTGGGCAAATTGAGTAATAGAGCTTGCTACTGGAGCAGCAGCAGCTAACATTGTGATCATAATAATATCTTTACCCTGAGCATGCATTGAAGTAACTGGTAATACTTTAAATAATAAGATCATTACTAGTGGATAAGCTACTAAACGTAAGAAAGCAATTAAATATACACGTTTATCGCTGAAGATATTTGAAATATTCATATTAGCGATTCCCATTCCAATAACCATCATACTAAGAGGTCCCATTAAGCTTCCTACTGTAGACATGGTTTCTGTAATTACGGCAGGTAAAGTGATCTTAGTGATAAATAAGAATGCTCCAATAAAGATCGCAATCATATTAACATTTAATAAGATCTTTTTGATATCAATACTTGGTTCGTTACATACTAAGCTTTTTCCATGTGACCACATTAAAACAGTCTGTAAAACCATATAGCCAGAAGCATATAATACCCATTCTCCTCCAAGAATAGCAGTAACTAATGGGAAAATCAGATTCCCAGAATTAGAATAAATAATACTTGCTCTTTCGATTGGAGTAAACCCAAATGGTTTACTAATAAATTTAGTCATAATAATATATGACAGGTTTACAATAGCAGCTCCTAAGAAAGCTAACATTAAACCAGACATTGTTTCACTGGTTGCCTTGATCTGAAAGCTATTAATAATTGCACATGGAGCAGCACCATATAAAACAATAGTAGATAATACCTTTCCATCACTTTCCTTTAAGATCTTAGTTTTTACCAGAATATATCCAATCAGGATAATAATAAATAATTCTGCGATATTCTTAATCAATAATAAACTCATTTCCATAGTTGTATCCCCCTGTTTTCTCTATTTTAGTACAGTTTTTCCTAAAAGAAAAGCAGGTTCTTTCAATACCTGCTAGATAATAGCCTGATAGATCATGATCATCACTGGCATTGTGATAATACAGAAGATAACTGACATAATATTAATAACCGAAGCATAACCTGGATGCTTATTGTAGATCTGGGCAAATTGAGTAACTGAGCTGGCTACTGGAGCACAGGCTGCAAGCAATGTGATCATTAAGATATTTTTACCCTGAGCGTGCATAGCTGTAAAAGGTAAGATCTTAAATAATAGAATCACAACTAATGGATAAACTACTAATCTAAATAAAGAAATAAGATAAACACGTTTATCGGTAAAGATCATAGAGATATCCATATTAGCTACCCCCATTCCGATAACCATCATACTAAGTGGTCCCATTAAACTACCTACTGTAGACATTGTTTCAGTAATAACAGAAGGCAAGGTGATTCCAGCGATAAATAAAACTAAACCAATGACAATAGCGATCATATTGATATTACAGATGATTTTCTTAATATCAAAACTTGGTTCGTTACATACTAATGATTTACAGTGTGTCCATATTAGAATCGTCTGTACAACCATATAGCCCGATGCATATAATACCCATTCACTTCCTAGAATAGCAGCTACTAATGGTAAAACTAAATTACCTGAGTTAGAATAAATTAAAGATGCTCTTTCAATAGGGGCAAAGCCAAATACCTTACTTACTATTTTAGTTAATATAATATAGAGAATATTAACAAACGCTCCTGCTCCAAAGGCTAATAATAAACCAGACATCGTCTCTTTAGTAGCTGAGATCATAAAGCTATTAATGATTGCACATGGGGCAGCCCCATACATAACTAAAGTAGATAATACCTTTCCATCTGTTTCCTTTAATACTTTAGCTTTTACTAATACATAACCAATCAGAATAATAATAAATAGCTCTGCGATATTTTTGACTAATAATAAACTTACTTCCATATTTCTTCCTCACTTTATGTGCTTATTTTATACCTAATTATCTTTTTAATTTGTTTTTTTCATAATAAGTAAAAAAGAAAGCTTGAGCTTTCTATTTTGAATAATGGACATGAACGATTTTCCACTTACCATTTTCTTTGATCTGTACCTGGGTTTCTAATCCTTGAATCCCATAGGCTTCATTGTTTTCTCTTCTGATACATTCAGTATGATATTTAAAAACAACTATAGCCATTTTATCATTTACTAAATTGATATCAATTCCATCATTGATTAAATCAATTACTGAATATGCCTTTTGAATACCACCTACTAAAAAATCATTATAAATTGCTTCTTTTCCTTTATATTCTGTAGTGATCGAGATCAATTCGCAATCTGCCTGATCAGCAAAGATCTCATCAAATAAAGTCTTATCCTGGCTATGAACTACTTCCTGGTATTTTTTTACTACTTCTAAAATTTCTTCTTTCATTTTTCTTTTCCTATAGTAAGTCTTCTATAATTTTATTCATATCTTCATTACATTCTATACATTGATCATTTAAATGATCAGGAATAAAGGAATAATCCTGATTTAGACGAATCATACGATAATCCTTATGACTTCTTAGCATATCTTCAAAGGGAAAGCGAATGATCACAGGGGTATTAAAGCCTACTCCAAGTTCAATTAATAATACCTTTTTATGCTTATTTTTCTTTAAAAACTCAATATAATGATTTAAGTCTTTATGCCATGCTTCATCCTCTACAAAGGTAGAATCCCCTCTTAGATTCATTGTCATCTTTCCCCCACAAACTGGACATTTAGGGATCAGATAGGTTGGGATCCTACAATCTCTTGTAGATTGTTCCATTACTCTAAATAGATCTAAAGCATAATAGATTTCATTGTGACAGGGTTTAGCACATTGAATATAGGCATAGGTTCCTTGGGTTGCAAATATCTTATCTCTATCAAAGCCAGCCTTAACAAACTGATCATCTACATTAGTTGTATAAACAAAGTATTCCTTATCCTTTACAAGTTCTAGTAATTTAGAATAAAGAGGTAAAGGTTCTTGATTATCTATATTAATTAAAGCATATTTACACCAGTAGGCCCATTTTTCTTCTTCACTTTCAAAGGGATAGAAGCCAGCAGAATACATATCTGTCATATATCTTGAATCATATTTTTCAATAAATTCCTTGAAGTTCTCTTCAAACCTTTTTCCCCTGTAGCTCATTCCTGCAGCAGTGGATAAGCCTGATCCTGCACCAATTAAAATACAGTCTGCCTGTTCAATATATTCCTTCATTATTTCTAGTTTAATTGAATAGGGTTCATTCTGATAGGTATAATCCTTAGACATATGATTACTTAATAATTGATTCCAGTTCATTGACTAATCCCTCCTTATAAAGCCTTAGATCTTCATCCTTAAAGACATTAAAGACTACCTTGATGTGATGTTCCTTTTGAAATTCTTTAACTGTTTCTATTGCGATTTTACAGGCTTCACTTTGTGGAAATCTAAATACACCTGTAGAGATACAACAAAAAGCAATACTATTTAAATTCATTTCTGTTGCCTTTTCTAAACAGCTTAAATAACACATTTTAAGTAGTGTACGATGTTTATTTTCCAGTTTACCATAGACAATAGGTCCTACTGTATGAAAAACATACTGACAAGGTAAATGATAAGCCTTAGTTACTTTACATTTCCCTGTTGGTTCTAAAGTTCTCTGTTTATTCATTAATTCATTGCATTCCCATCTTAAGCGAATACCAGCAAAGGTATGAATACAATTATCAATACATGCATGATTAGGAACAAAGCATCCTAACAGCTGATTATTAGCAGCATTTACGATCGCATCCACCTTTAATCGTGTAATATCTCCCTGCCATACAGTGATATTCTCCTTTAGGTCTAATTCTACGATTCCTCTTTGTTTATTGATAATATCAAGATATTCATCCTCTATTTTTAAATATTCATCACTGATTTTTTTAGGTCCTCTAATATTAACTAAACCACGATAGAGATCAAAGCTATAATCCTTGTAGCTAAAGGTTTGATCGATCTCTTTGCTTAAATAGTCAATCAGGTAATATAATCTTTCTTGCTGATTCATAGCTATTCCTTTACAATAGCCTTTACTGGACAGATTTCAGCACATTTACCACAATGCAAACAATGACTTGCATCGATCTGGTAATGTTGAATACAGTGCTGTGGACAGATAATGGCACATTTTCCACAACCAATGCAACGATCAGTGATGCGATATCTAATTTCATGTAACTGTTCATTCACAGAGAAGCTGGCTCTTTCAATAGGAAGCTTACTTAAATCAAAGTATTCTCCATGACAGGATTCTATTTCAAAGACCTCTAAAGCATCTCTGCTTTCTAGATTAGGATAGATCTTAGTCATATATGGATTTACTTCAAAGATCTTATCCAGCTTTTGATGACCAATATTTCTTGCTTTACCCTGTAAAGAGATCGCTACAGTAGATAATGTATCTTCACCCTTCATTCCAGTTAAAGCAATAACTGGATGATTCATAATATTAGAATAGATCGATTTCCCTCTGGCAGTTAAGAAATATAAATGATCATTTTCTAAAAGCATCATATCAATGGCACTGGTTGTTGGATTTCCCTTTTCATCGATCGTAGCCATGATCGTTGAGTGAATGTCCCTTTGCAGGATAGTCAATATTTCTGTTGTATTCATTTTCTCCACCTCTTATTGTAACTATTTTGGTTACATCTATATAATATCATAGTTTATACTATTGTCAATCTAAAAAGGAACTTTTTAAGTTCCTTAAGCTGTTTCCTGAGTTAAGTTTCTAACCCATTTTCCCTGTTTATATCTGGCAAAGCCTACAATTAAACGGGTAAACTGTTCAATCTGGATAATCAGGAATAATAAAGCTACCGATTGTACCTTTAATACATAAACACTAAAGAAGGCAATTGGTATACCTACCATCCACATAATTCCACTATCTAAGAACATCAGGAAGACTGAGTCTCCTCCTGCACGAATAGATGACATAATAATAACGTTAAATAGACGAGTCGCAATACGGATACTAAATAATCTGACGATCATAATAGCTCCTTCCTTTACCACAGGATCTGTTAAACCAAATAAAGCTACCATTGGTCTTGCAAAGACAATAATCCCAGTAACAAAGACACAGGCCAGCATCACTGCAACAGAAACCAGATAGGCACCATATTTTCTTGCCATCTCGAGATTCTTTTTCCCCAGCTGTTCTCCAATAACTAAGCCTGTAGCAGAGTTTAAGCCCTGTACACAGACATAGAAGAATCTTGATACACTTTCTCCTATTTTATACATTTCTAGACTTGATTTACCTAATAATCCATAGGCTTTAATATACATACTATTTCCTAATCCAAAGATGGTTTCATTGGCAATTAAAGGAAGCATACGTTTAAATACAGGCTTTACAAAGTGAAGATCAAAACCAAAGATCTCCTTTAGTTTTCCTACAAAGGGCTGTCTTGTTTTATAAGCATAAATAATATGAATAACAGATCCCCCCAAGGTAGCGATCACCGTAGCCAGGGCTGCTCCTCTTACTCCCATTTTAGGGAAACCAAACATTCCAAAGATCAGAATAAAGTTTAAAATCGCATTTGTAGCCATAACTACAATTCCTATTTTCATTGGGATCTGGGTTTTTTGAATACAACGATATAAGAAGCTGAAGGTATTGGTAATAGCGATCCCAAAATAAGAAAAGCAGCTGATCTGTAAATAGGCATAGCCAATATCTACGATTTCCTTATTTCCACTGCCATAGAAGTTTAAAACCTCTCTTCCAAATAATCTTGCTGTTAAGCAAAAAAGAGTAGCTACTATAATATTCAGCATCAGCTGAAAGCCAAAGATCTTCTTTAAGCTTTTATAATCCTCTGCCCCATAAAACTGAGCACCATACATCTGTCCTCCAGAGTTTACGCCAAAGCTGACTGTTCCTACCAGAGTATCTAATTGAGTCGCTACAGCAATCGCACTGACTGCTCCAATACGCGTTACCATAATGGTATCTACAAAGCTTGCAGCCTGATTTAATAGCTGTTGCAAAGCGATAGGTACTGCAATCGTCAATACACGCTGATAGAATGATTTAGGGGCTATATATTTTTTAATTCCATCCATTTTTGATCACCAGCTATTATTTTAGTTCAAAAAACAAAAACAAGCAATCTAAGATTGCTTATTTCACAACATAATACTTTTCATCCAGATTTCCTGTTAGATATTCTAAAAGATTATCTACAGAACGATAATTCATATTCCCAAAGCATTCATCTGTATAGGAAGCACTATGAGGGGTTAATATAATATTCTCATAGCCTAACAGTATACTATCTAGACATGGTTCATTTCTAAAGACATCGATTGCTGCTCCTCTAAGCTTTTTACTTATGATTCCTTCTAAGATAGCCTGATCATCCTGAATAGCTCCTCTGGCAATATTGATCAGAATACTATCCTGTTTCATCTTAGAAATAAAATCATGATCGATCATATTTTCTGTATCCTTCGTTAATGGTACATTGACAGATACATAATCAGATAATTCTAATAGTTCATCTAATGGTTTATATTCTACATGATATTCCTTTTCCCATTTTATTTGGGGATGTCTGCAGTAATAATAGATTTTCATTCCCATAGGATAGGCTCTTAAAGCTATTTCCTTACCTATTCCTCCAAAACCAACTAATCCTATTGAACTGCCTCTAAGCCCAGATACCATGATCCTTTTCCATATCCCCTTTTGTAAGGTAGTATTCTGCAGATCGATCCTTCTGGCAAAATAGAATAAATAAGCTAATACATGTTCAGCTACTGCTGCTTCTACTGCTCCTGTTGTACGGGTAACTGTAATTCCCAGTTCTTTACAGGCTTCAATATCTACTGAATCAAAGCCTATTCCTCTTTTAGAGATCATTTTAAGCTTTGGGAGTCTCTTTAACAGATTTCTTGTATAGGGTTCTACTCCCGCTATAATATAATCAGCATCCTTTACTAATTCATATAAGGTATCCTCTGAAGTATCCATACTTAAATTTAGATCTGTATAATTAACTACCTCTAAAGAAGGATACTGTAATCTTTCCTCAATATCTGCTGATCCTGTTTTCATATTTCTTGCTGTAATCACAACCTTCACATTTATCACCTTCAAAAAAATATTAGCATATTCCATGCTTTTTGAAAAGTTTGAAGTATAATATTCACGAGGTGATATTATCGTGCCAGATTACAAGGCAAAACTGAAGACTAGAGATAACTTTGATGAAAGAACATTGGTTCATATAATCTACAACTGGTTGACTTCTCCTTATAATTCTAATGGCAGAGAAAATAAGAACTGTTTTAAAAATCTTTATTTTCCTTTAGAAAGTGAAACGATCGAGGACAATAAGGAATTATACTATTCTAAGGATCCCTGCATGATTACTTATATTTATAAAGAAGAGCTGCTCCATACCGATTTTGTGATTACCTTTGAATTAGATGAAGCAATGCATCTATTAACCTTATCTCTAACAAAAAAGATCTATGAAGATTCTACTTTACTAGACAGCGTTAAACTTCCTCGTGTATTTGAGGTATTAATGGATCCAAAATATATTCTAAATGACCACGATCTAAGAATGAATAAGATCTATTATGGGAATGATGCATACTATAAGAAGCTCTCTTCTTCTAGCTATCAATACCCTTTGGTTATTTTAAGAACAAGGGATCGCCATTACCCCTTTGATCCAAAGGTACTTCTAAAAGATTTAATGGGCATTGCCCATGTGATCTGTTTAAAGAATCAGAGTGAATTACTAGACGAAGTAGAAGTGATCTTTCCAGATGGTACAGGCAAGCTGTATCATGAATTTCATCCTTTAGAAAACGATATACGCCACTATATGGACATCTAAACATGTCAAAGAAATAACGACCATACAAGGGTAAAATACACCTATATGGTCGTTTTCTTATATACAAATACTAAGTTTATGAATCGATACTGTAGTTACCGTTGGATGCGTAAACTTTAGAGATCCAATCAAATGATTTTTTCTTATAACGTTTCTTAGAACCATTCCCTAGATCATCCATATCAACATAAACGAATCCATAACGTTTTTTCATTTCACCAGTACCCATGGAAACAACATCGATGGCTCCCCACATTGTATAACCAATTAAGTTTACACCATCTTCTTCAATGGCTAGCTCCATATTCTTGAAATGTTCCTTTAAATATTCAATACGATAATCATCATATACAGTATCATTTTCAAAATGATCGATATTTCCTAGCCCATTTTCAACGATCATCAATGGTTTATTATAACGATCCTGTAATTCATTTAAGACAAATCTTAATCCCTTAGGGTCAATTGTCCATCCCCAAGGTGTTGCCTCTAAATATGGATTACGATCAGGTGATAATCCATTAATAGCTACCTTTGTATCCTTATTTACAGTAGTTGAAGCATAGTAGCTGAATCCACAGAAATCTAATGGATATTTTCTTAGCATTTCTTCATCGTTTTCTTCCATCTTTAAGGTAACCCCTAAATGTTCCAGCATCTTTTTAGCGTATCCTGGATAGAAGCCCTTTAACATAACATCAGCATAGTAGAATTGACCACTACGTCTAATTTCCTGTGTTTTTAATACATCATCTGGTTTACATGTTAATGGATATGGCATACTCATAGCATACATATTTCCAAACATTACCTCATCACCCATGATTTCTTTTCCCATTTTAACGGCATAGGCACTGGCAACAAAGCAGTTGTGAATTGCCTGGTAATGATTTTGAGGTTCTGCATTATGAATACCAAGCATTGCATAACCTTTGCATAGGTTTAATTCATTAAAGGTTAACCAGTATTTGACTTTACCCTTAAATCTTTCAAATAGAGCCTTGCACAATTTTAAATAGGCATCGATCGTAACTCTACTTGCCCATCCATCATAATGATCAGCTAAATAAGCAGGCAGCATATCATGACAGATGGTAACTAATGGTTCCATATGATATTCATTCAATAAATTGATCATATTTTCATAGTATTGAAGACCAGCCTCGTTTGGTGTATCCTCATTGCCATTTGGAAAGATACGAGTCCAGCAGATACTAAAACGATATACATTCCAGTTCATTTCATGACAAAGATCAATATCCTCTTTCCAATGATGATAACCATCTACTGCCTGATGACTTGGATAATATCTATTTTCATCAATATATCCTACCGCCCCTTCTGGAATACCTGTTTTAAATATACTTGTACCAGTTGTCCCATCTGGCATTTTATAAGTAATAACTCTTGGGTTAGTATGAGTACCATTTGTCACAAAATCAGCTACTGACATACCTCTACCATCTAATCCAAATCCACCTTCATACTGGGTATCAGAAAAAGCTCCACCCCACAAAAATCCTTTAGGAAATCCCATAATTTTTCTCCTTTTATTCTTTAAATAACTATTATATATTATACATGATTTCTAAAGCTAAGAATAGCACAGAATTGATGATTTTATTCTTTCTTGAGACAAAAAAGACACAACCTATTTGGCTGTGTCAAGTATTTTAGATAATCAATGAAAGAATATAGCCTACATAGCATCCAAACATTAGGATTGCTCCAGCTTTACGTAATTGAAGATCTTTATTGATAGATACCATAAATAACAGCATTGCACCAATAGCGATCAGTCCATCCTTTAAGAAGGCTGGATCAAAAGCAATACCTGCAGGGGCTACTAATGAAGCAGTACCTAATACAAATAAAACATTGAAGGTATTTGAACCAATAATATTTCCAATTGCGATATCATTCTTTCCCTTCATACTAGCCGTAACTGAAGTCACTAATTCAGGTAATGAAGTACCAACTGATACAATAGTTAAACCAATCAATCTTTCAGATACTCCAAAAGCAGAAGCAATAGCACTAGCACTATCTACTGATAGATCTGCACCATATACAACAGCAGCTCCCCCTAAGACAAGCATTAATAATAATTTCCATAGCTTATCATCTGCATCTACTTCAGGAACATCATCAATAGCAGTATCTTCCCCCTTCATTGTTAATCGGTATAAATAATACAGGAACAATAAGAAGAAGGCCCATAGAATCGCTCCATCTACTCTTGATAACATTCCATCAAAATATCCAACAGCTAATAATACTGCTTCGATCACAATAACAAATGGTGTTTCAATTTTAAAGGTACGTTTTGTTAGTGATAAAGTACCGATCATTCCTGCTACCCCTAAGATCAGTAATACATTGGCAATATTGGAACCAATAATATTTCCTACCCCAATAGAAGCAGTTCCCTTATAGGCAGAAGTAATCGATACTGCAGCTTCAGGTAATGAAGTACCAAAGGCTACGATCGTTAACCCAATAACGATCTGTGGAATATGTAATTTTTCAGCGATCTTAGATGCACCCTCTACAAAATAATCTGCACCCTTGATCAGTAATACAAATCCGACTACTAATAATACAATGTTTAAAAGCATAATTTTCCTCCTATCCTTTAACATCACATTTTTTAATAAAAAAGAGACTAATACTCCATTATTAAAAAATGGAATAAAAGTCTCGCTTAACACACTTTTGTGTCTACTCTGCCGGATTGAACCTTAAGTCAATCGCGATTGTCGACAGAATACGAAGAAGCTACTCCCCTTTAGACAAGATAAGTATATCATATTTTTACTTGTTTTCAATTGTTTTTCTTGATTAAAAAATAGAATTACTTTTATTTTATATAGGAATTTGGTAAAATGGGAAAAGAAGGGAGTAATGTGCCTTGAAGAAAATACTTATTGTATTCCTGCTTTTATTCTTATCTGCCTGCAGTAAAACTACAGAGGTAGTAGAAGTGGAACAGGAATTTAGAAATATTGAATTAAACCTCTATTCTGGTGAACTGACGGTAGAAGAAGGAGAAGAAGTCTCTCTTACTAGACAGAATGGTTCTACTGTTGAATATACGATCAGTGATGATACTCTTTATATCAATAAGATCTCTAGAGGGGATCTGATCCTTACTATCCCAGAGGATTATACCTTTGATACTATTACGATCAATTCCTATGGAGGAGATCTGACCTATAAGCCTTTACCTGTAACTGCCACTTTAAATCTAAATATTTTAAATGGGAATATCGTATTATCTAAAGCTAAAAGTGAACAGACTAATATCTATCTGGATGAAGGCTATATCTTTATTAGTGGAAATCTGGGAGAAAATGTTAAGGTAGATTGTAAGGATGGCTATATCAAGCTTAAGCCTTCAACTACTAAGGAAACCTATAACTATTCTCTAGATTTAACAGAGGATGCTTATTTAAATCTAGGTGGTTATAAATATGATAATGTTGATGTCACTGAACAGGTATTTAACCGTGTACAAAATAGAATGACTATCAATATGGAAAGTGGAAATGTGATCGTGAAGTTTAAAAGCTAGGAGTATTCCTAGCTTTTTATAGTCCATTTACGATATATTTTGGTCTTTTTCCTTTATTTACATCTTCAAAGGATTCCCAGATCAGATAATGACTTCTTTTAAATGAAGAGGTTGTGATCCCGGCAATATGAGGAGAGAAAATAATACGATCACTCTTTAATAATGGAAGATCCCCAGGTACTGGTTCAGGATCCACTGTATCTAATCCTGCTCCTGCTAGTTTTCCGTTATTGATTGCCTCTAATAAAGCATCATTATCTACAAGATCTCCTCTTGCTGTATTAATGATATAGCTATGATCCTTCATCTTTTGAATCAATTCCTGATTCACCATTTTCTTAGTAGAAGGAGTAACGGGTACATGTAAAGAGATAAAATCACATGTCTGAATCAGTTCTTCCTGACTTAAATAGGTAACATGATATTTTTCTTCTATTTCCTTTGAAGCTCTATAAAGATCTGTATAGTAAACCTCAGTGTCAAAAGGAATCAGCTTTCTTGCTACTTCCTTGGCAATATCTCCAAATCCAATTAAACCGATCTTACAGTCTCCTAATTCCAAGATTCCTTCTGCCATAGCTCTTTCCTTAGTGGTGATCTGATGACCTTCTCTTACATCCTGATCATAGTTAATTACATTACGTAAGCATCCAATCATTAACATAATTGCCTGTTCAGCTACTGCCTTATCATTCATTCCCTTAGAGTTGCATACATAGACTCCTTTTTCTTTAGCTGCCTGTAAATCAATAAAGTTATAGCCTACTCCTTCTGAATGGATGATCTTTAAATTAGGCATATTATTGATTACTTCAGATGGGAAAACCCCCATCGCATCATTAGCTACATAGGTTGAATAACAGCCTTTTTATAGAATATGTTCATCAGTGATTCCTCTATCTACAAATATAAGCTCTACTTTATTTGTGATTTCTAGATCATCGG
>R17__coassemble_390_pt1 | contig 22622 bp, 20 predicted proteins | sample R17__metabat2_high_PE_012 | metagenome-assembled genome bin R17 | reverse complement strand
AAATAGATGGTATCCCTATTTACTTTAACATGCTGACTCTGATTATAGTAATCAGGTAAAGCAGATACTTCCTTCCAGAATTTTTTTGAATCAACATTATAATATTTGAAAATGGGATCCTGCATATATCCTTTAACTAATGTCTGATCAAAATCCCATACAATTGCGATAATATTAGCCATACTATATCCTCCTTTTATACATCATACCTTTTCATATAAAATAATTCAAGAATAACGAAAAGAAAAAGAGTCCTAAGACTCTTGAATCGTTTTATTATAATTCTTTTTCAATCCTTTAATTGTGAAAATCAAGGTAGGAATCAATATCACATCGGCAGCTGCCCAAGCTAAAGGATTTGCACATAGTATCGCATTAAATCCCCAGTAATTTACTAATACTAAGGCAACGACTGATCTTGCTACCATTTCTGCTAAACCAGCCATCATAGTAAGTGAAGACTTTCCTAATCCCTGGATCACGTTTCTTGATACAAATAAGATTCCTAAAACGACATAACATGCAGAGTTGATATTTAAGAATTTCTGTGTATTAGCAATTACTTCGGTTTCAGAAGCATCCACAAATAAAGTGGTTAAAGCAGGACCTGCAAAACGAAGGAAAACTAAAGCTAAGATAGAATAAGCAGTAACCAGTAATAATGACTCTCTGATTCCTTTATTGATTCGATCAAATTTACCTGCTCCAAGGTTTTGTCCACAGAAGGTTGCCATTGTTGCTCCTAACATATCCATAGGCTGCGTAAAGAACATCTGAAGCTTTTGTCCTGCTGTAATAGCTGCAATTTTAACTGAACCTAAAGAGTTAACAGCAGTCTGTAAAATAACTGAACCTACTGCTGTAATGGAATACTGCAATGCCATAGGTACAGAAATACCTAATAATTTACGAATAATACTAAAATTAACTGTTCTTGCTTCTTTATTGAATCTAAGATTTGGATATTTCTTGGCCATATAGAAAAAGCATAGTACAGCAGATACTCCCTGTGAGAAAATAGTAGCAATTGCTGCTCCCTGTACTCCCATATGGAAATTAATGATCAGAGTTAAATCTAAGATTACATTTAATACTGATGAGAATATTAAAAACATAAGAGGAGTTGTACTATCTCCTAATGAACGGGAAAAACTTGCTAATAGATTATAAGCGATGGTACAGGTCATACCATAAAATAATATTGAAATATATTTGTATGCTAGATCAATAATATTATCAGGAGTCTGCATCCAATGGAGCATAGTTTTAGTCGCAAAGGCTGTAAATAAGGTTAATACAATAGCAAAGAAAGCACATGTATAAACAGCATTAGCCATTGTATTTAACATCAGCTTTTCATTTTTTGCTCCAAAAGCCTGAGCAACAAGGATTCCACATCCTGCTGATAATCCTAATGCAAAGCCTAAAATTAAAAAGTTTAGTGAACCAGTAGAACCAACGGCTGCTAAAGCATCAACACCAACAAATTTACCTACGATCATCGTATCTACGATATTATATAGCTGTTGAAAAATAGCACCTCCAATCATTGGAATAGCAAACTTTATAATTAAGATCAGGGTATTCCCATGTGTCAGATCTTTTTCTTTTCCTTTTTTCTTTTCTTCCATCTTTTTTCCTCCTTTTTGAAATATTATATCTTTAATTGAAAAAAATGGAAAGACTAACTTCCCATTTTATCCAAGATATTCATACCCTTCTTCTTCAATAGCCTTCTTTATTAATTCAAAATCAGGAGTACGTTCTGATTTAAATATAACTGATCCTGTTTCAAAGTTAGCTTTTGTATCGTGAATACCATCGATATTATTTAAAGCATTCATTACGGCATTTTCGCAATGATGACACATCATATCGCCTACTTTGATAGTATATTCCTTTTCTTCTAGAATAGGATAACCTGCTTCAATAATGGCCTTTTTAATAAGTTCAAGATCTACAGCTTTACTAAGCTTAATAATTACATTTTCTTTTTCATAGCTTGCACTAGCTGTATTTACACCTTCAATTGCTTCTACAGCTTTTTTAACCGTTGCCTCGCAATGTGGGCACATCATTTCCCCAACTTTGATTTCTATTGTGATTTCTTCATTTTGTTCAGGTAATAAATTTCCACTTAAGGCATTCTTTCCTTTTTTGTCTTTAGAATCATCATACAGCTTTGTAAGATTTAATCTTAAAGCATTGGAACATACACAAAAGCTTGACATAGACATCGCAGCAGCTCCAAACATTGGATTTAATTTCCATCCAAATAAGGAAATAAATACCCCTGCAGCAAGAGGAATACCAATACAGTTATAGAAGAAAGCCCAGAATAGATTTTCATAAATATTCATTAAGGTAGCCTTTGATAGACGGATAGCAGCTGGTACATCGGACAATTCACTTTTCATCAGTACTACATCAGCAGCATCGATTGCAACATCCGTACCTGCTCCAATGGCGATTCCTAAATCAGCTCTTGTTAGAGCTGGGGCATCATTGATTCCATCTCCAACCATTGCTACTTTTCCTTTTTCTTTTAACTGCTTTACTACACTTTCCTTACCATCAGGCAGTACTCCTGCTACTACCTCATCTACGCCAACCTGTTTTCCAATTGCTTTAGCAGTTTTTAGATTATCTCCCGTTAACATAACAACATGAATTCCCATATTCTTTAATTCCTGAATAGCTTTAGGACTATCTTCTTTTATAATATCTGCAACTGCAATAATTCCTAAATAAACATGATCATAAACAAAATATAATGGAGTTTTTCCCTGATCTGATAGCATCTGTGCCTGATCAATAATATTTTGTGTTAAAGTAGTATATTGAGTAATAAAATTAGCATTTCCCCCAATTAGCTCCTTACCATTTAAGCTAGCCTTTAATCCATTTCCAGGCATGGCTGTAAAATTGGTAACTTCCATTAGCGTTAAATTCATTTCCTTAGCCTTATCTACAATTGCTTTAGCTAATGGATGTTCTGATTTAGCTTCTAAAGCATAGGCATAGCTTAATAATTCTTCTTCTGTGATCGTTTGAGGAATAAGATCAGTGATCTTAGGTTGTCCTAAGGTGATCGTTCCTGTTTTATCTAATACAACGATCTGTGTTTTACCAGCCTGTTCTAGAGAAGTAGCATTCTTGAATAGAATTCCATTCTTAGCTCCTACTCCATTTCCTACCATGATTGCTACAGGAGTAGCTAATCCAAGCGCACATGGACATGAAATAACAAGTACGGAAATTCCTCTAGCCAAGGCAAATCCAAGACTTTGACCTACGAATAGCCAGATTATAATTGTTATTAAAGCAATAGACATGACAGCAGGTACAAAGATTCCTGAAACCTTATCCGCAATTTTAGCGATTGGAGCTTTAGTTGCAGCAGCATCAGAAACCATCTGAATAATCTGTGATAATGTTGTATCTTCTCCAACTCTTAGAGCCTTAGCTTTAATAAAGCCTGATTGATTGATGGTAGCTGCACTGATATGATCACCGACAGTTTTATCTACTGGAATACTTTCTCCAGTTAAAGCTGATTCATTAAATGCTGATGATCCTTCAATGATGATTCCATCTACTGGTACATTTTCTCCAGGTCTGATAATAACGATATCTTCCTTTTGAACTTCTTCAATGGATACTGTTGTTTCTATACCATTTCTTTCTATTACAGCTGTTTTAGGAGCAAGCTTCATTAATCCCTTTAAGGCATCTGTTGTTTTCCCTTTAGATCTTGCTTCTAACATTTTACCTAAGGTAATTAAGGTAACGATCATAGCAGCTGATTCAAAATAGAATTCATTCATATATTCCATTACCAATGCTTCATTTCCTTTTACCACTGCATCACTCATCATAAATAAGGCATAAGTGGACCAGATAAAGGAAGCACTAGAACCTAAGGCAACTAAAGTATCCATATTTGGAGCTCTATTCCATAAAGCTTTATAGCCATTGATATAGAACTTCTGATTGATCACCATTATAATAATCGCTAAAAGCATCTGAACTAAACCTAAAGCAACATGATTTCCATTAAACCATGAAGGAATAGGCCAGTTCCACATCATATGTCCCATAGAAAAATACATAAGTATACATAAAAAACAAAGAGACACGATCAATCTTTTCTTTAGCTTTGGTGTTTCATGATCCTCTAATAGACTTTCATCCTGACTGGATTGTTTAGCAGCACCCTTTAGTGAAGCCCCATATCCAGCTTTAACTACTGCATCAATTATATCTTTAGAAGAAGCATTCCCTTCTACGCCCATTGAATTAGTCAATAAACTGACTGAACATGAGGTAACTCCTGCTACTCCATTAACTGCTTTTTCAACTCTTGCCTGACAGGCAGCACAGCTCATTCCTGTTACAATATATTGTTCCATAATACCTCCATACCCCCTCCCCTAGGGGGTCTATAATTATTATAGACTACTTTTGTGACTTGTCAAGTTATGTTAGCTAAATCTAACTAAATAAAAGCAATGAACTAAATCATTGCTTTTATAGTATATCTTGCGTTATATTCTTCAAATTTTCTGCGGTAGTTATCACTATCGTTTTTGATTTCTTTAACAACTTCATGTAAATTCAGCTTTTCGTTTTGTACATCGATCAGCATAGCAGCAATATTTGAGCAGTGATCTGCTACTCTTTCAAGCTCATCGATCAATGTATTCCATGCAAATTCTACTTCTACTGAACATACGTTTCTTTTTAATCTATCAATATGATTCTGTTGAAGAAGATAATTTAAATGATCAATTACATTTTCTAAAGGTTCAATATTAACTGCATTTTCAGCATCATTATTGATAAAAGCATCTAACGTTAGTGTTAAACATTCTAAAACTGCTTCTTTATAGGTATATAGTTCTTCCATTGCTTCATTAGAGAATACAAGATGACGCTTATTCATCTTTTTAAGGTTTTCAGCTATATTATATGCATGATCCCCTATTCTTTCAAAATCTGATAAAGCTCTAAATAGCTTTGAACATTCAATACTATCTTCTTTTGAGATTTCTTTAGTATAGATCTTCAATAAATAAGAACCAATCAGATCTTCATAATGGTCAATTTCTTCTTCTTTATCTTTTACCAGCTTAACCTGATCACTTTGGTATTCTTTCAGTAATTCTAATGCATTATGTATATTTTCGACAGTTTCCTGTGCCATTTTATTGGTTAGAGAAGATGCCTGCATAATAGCAATCGTTGGAGTATTCAGTAATCTTTCATCTAATTCTACTTCTCCGTTTTCTGTATTATTTTCTGGTATCATCTTTACAACGATTTTTTCTAATAGACCTGAAGCTGGGAATAATAGTACAGTACAGATTATATTAAAAATCGAGTGAATGATTGCAATCTGAAATGTATTAACTGCTGTTGATAATAATGGGATAGAAATAATCGAACTAATGATCATATAGACAGTTAAACATACTACAGTACCTATAATATTGAACATCAGATGTACAACCGCTGTTCTTTTAGCGTTTCTAGTTGTACCAATTGAAGAAAGCATTGCTGTAACACATGTTCCAATATTCTGTCCCATAATAATTGGAATCGCAGCTCCTACAGTAATGGAACCTGTTGTTGATAATGCCTGTAAAATACCTACTGAAGCTGAACTGGATTGAATAATGGCTGTTAAGATTGCTCCAGCTAATACTCCCAGGATCGGATTGGTAAATAACAGAAATAAATTCTGGAAGGATGGTACATTCTTTAATCCAGATACTGCATTTGACATACTTTCCATACCAAACATCAGCACTGCAAATCCTAATAGAATCATTCCTGTATCCTTCTTACGATCATCTTTTGAAAGCATATAGAAGATAATTCCAATTAAAGCTAGAACAGGAGTAAAAGATGTTGGCTTTAACAATTTTACCCATACATTTGAACTATCTATTCCACCTAAACTTAAGATCCATGAAGTAACAGTAGTACCAATATTTGCTCCCATAATTACATTGATGGCCTGTCTTAAATTCATTAATCCACTGTTTACAAATCCCACAACCATTACTGTTGTAGCAGATGAACTCTGGATAATAGCTGTTACTCCAAGCCCAGTTAATAAACCAGTAAATTTATTAGTTGTCATTTTAGATAGGATATTTCTTAATGAATTTCCTGCTCTTTTTTCCAGGGCTTCTGACATTATATTCATTCCAAATAGAAATAAGCATAACCCTCCTATTAAGTTTAAAACTTCAAATATACTCATATATTTCACCTCGAAATTATTATAGAATACCAATGTTAAGAACTTAGCCTACCCTTAGTAAAATGGGAGTAAATAATTGTTAATGAAATGTAAAGAAGGTTAAGAAAAAAAGATATAATTTTACTTATATCTCTTAAATATTCGTATATAGTTCAATAGTGATCTTGGTACCTGATCCTAGAATACTTTCAATCTTCATAGTACCATGATAAATAGAAACAATATGTTTCACAATACTTAATCCTAGTCCAGTTCCTTCTCGTTCTCTTGATCTTCCTTTATCTACACGATAAAATCTTTCTGATAGATGTGGAATATCCTTTTCAGGTATTCCTATACCGTTATCTTCAACATTTAATCTGATTCCATTATTTATTCCTTCAATTTTTAGTTTGACATAACCACCTGGTTTACCGTATTTAATTGAATTAGATAACAGATTGATCAAGATCTGATTAATATGTTCTAGATTGCATTTAAAATTGAACTGATTCGTTTCATTGATCATTTCAACCTGATAATCCTGAGAGATCGGTAATAGGGTATTAAAGATATCTTCTATCAGAATATCAGAATTGATATCAGTAAGAACAAGATCTTCATGGGTACTTTCAAGCTTGGAAATCGTTAAAATATCACTGATCAGTCTTGACATTCGTTTCGTTTCTTCTCCCATTTTCACAAAGATCTTCTTTTTGATTTCTTCGTCCTTGATCAGATCATTACTTAAAAGCTCCGTATATCCCTGTATACTTGTTAAAGGAGTTTTTAATTCATGAGAAGCATTTGAGAAAAATAATGTTTTCATCTGATTGTTGATTACCTGATCGGTAATATCGACAAATAAAATAACGGTTGCCCCTTTAAAGGACTCATTGGTGATTTCGTTTTTATTGATTGAATAATAATGACTATCTACTTCGATAGTTGTAGTCTGTTCATCCCCTTCAATAAAATCAAGAAAATATGTATTATGAGTATAAGTGTATAAACTTTGATTCAGCTCATTATTATTACTTTTTAAAATATTTAAGGCAATATGATTGGCTAAGATCACATTATGATTTTCATCAATGATCATGATTCCCTCAGACATCTGATCTAATAGATAATGAATTTTATTGGTTTCTTCTTTCAGATCCTTAACCGTTGCATTGATCTTATTGGATAATTGATTAGTAACCTGAGCAATAGTGTTTAATTCTTCATAACGAAAGTCTTCTTCAAGCTTTGCAGGCTGATTAACCTGAAGATCGCTTAATTGTTTAGAAGCTATTTCCAAAGGTAAAGCTAATCTTTTAGATAGCTGTTGAGAAACAAAAATACTGATAATAATCCCTAAACATATGGACAAAGCTAAACCAGGCAACATCACTACTACATAATCAATATATCCATCACTTGGCATAGACATACGTAAGATCAGACCGCTATTTCCTTTAATTGCTCCATAGATCATTCTTTGGTTTGTGGAATCTGAGTAACGCATTGCTGAGCCTTTTCCACTTTCAATCGCTTCTTTTACTTCCTCACGGTCCAGATGGTTTTCCAGCTGTGAATTAACTTTTGTATCCAGCAATACTGTACCATCTTCCTGTATAATCGTTAAACGACAATTATCTTTCAACTTGATCTGCTGTAATTCATCTAACTTAGCATAGACATCCTCATTTATATTGATCAGTGAATCGATCATGACTAGTTCATTAAAGATATCTTCCACATCGTTATTGTAATTTCTTCTTGAAAATAGTGCAGCAAAGATGGCACCAGAGAAAATCATCATTGCTGTTACTAATAGAATAAAGCTTCTAAATGTTATCTTCTTCATTGTTTTCTACAAATCGATATCCTACTCCACGGATCGTGATAATAGATTTACCTGATTTTCCTAATTTTTCTCTTAAATGACGGATATGTACATCGATGGTTCTTGTATCTCCACTGCCACCATAGCCCCAGATGGTATTTAAAAGAGTTTCTCGATCTAATACCTGATTACAGCGAGTCATTAATAACACTAATAATTCGTATTCCTTATAGGTTAATTCTACTAAATGATTATTATTGGAAACCTCTCTGGTTTCAAGATTTACTTCGATATCTCCTCTTTTTAATGTTTGAGATTGTTCTTTTGTATAATTACTTCTTCTGATCAATGCTTTGATTCTGGCACATAATTCTAAAACTGAAAAGGGCTTAGTAATATAATCATCACATCCACATTCAAACCCTTTGATCTTGTCTACTTCATTATCTCGAGCAGTTATAATTAAAATAGGAATACTTTCTACTGCAGGATTGTTTCTGATCTGTTTGATTGCACTAAATCCATCCATTCCTGGAAGCATTACATCAAAACAGGCTACAGAAGGTTTATCCAATTCTATTTTATTTAGAGCATCCTCAGCTTTTTTAAAGGATTTAACCTCAAAATTATAGCTCTGCAAAGATAAGGTAATTAAATCACGTATATTTTCATCATCCTCAATTACATAAATTAATTTTGGCATCTTTTCCACCTTCTTTTCATGTTTCTATTATAACAGTCTTTATAGAGAATATCTGTTAAGAATTTGTAAATTTGAATGTTTTATATCCCTTGCAAGTAAAAAGAACCCCTTTTGGGATTCTAAATTGGGATTATTTGCTAAGCAGTTCATCTACAAAGCTCGTGTTATTTTCATCTTTAATAACCTCATTGCCATAGATAGTAAGAAAATCATCTTTCATAGAAATAGTTGACCAGTTGTTTTCTTCACAGATCTTCTTTAAGTTTTCAACCTTTTCTAGATTAGCGTATTCCCTTTCGTCATCATCTGGTAAGATGCAAAATGCTGCACTCTTATATGGGTTATTGTAGGTTGTATAGGTAAACATACTAGTATCGCCGGTAGAATTACCAAAAGCCAGAACTGGTTTTTGACCTATTTCCTGTGATATCTGTACGACCTTGGATGATTTAACATTCTTTATAATTCTTTCATCATCTCTCATAACCTGTTCATCACTCTCAAATTGGTAATCAAGATAATAGACTTCATCATGTTTAGTCCCTTCACTATAATAATCTGAACCAATGATCTGATAATTTGGGATATCTGTAAATAAACCTGTAAATACTCTATCAGCATCTCGATCAGAACCAGATACAACATAAACCTTAAATTCATTATCTTCTAAATAAGTGATCAATTGCTGCATTGGTTTAAAATAAGCATCCCCAAAGGTTAGATGATTAAAACCATCTGCATTATGAGATAAGAAATCCTTGACATATTGCTGATACTCCTCCACTGTCATACCATCAAAGGCTTTTCCAAATAATTGTGATTCCTTCTCTTCTAATCCTGCAGGAATGGATTTGCTTTTTCCTGCATATAATATTTCTTTTGCTGTTGTGATCATTTCTTGGGTGGCTTCAAATGTATCATCATTTAAAACTCTTTCTGTAAATAATAACCATTCAAAATAGATAGGAAACTGTTCTCCTACTAAGGTTCCATCTAAATCAAAAACAGCAATACGATCTTCAACAGGAATAAAATCCTCACTCTCCTGATCTGTGATCTCATTAATATAATCAACTACTTCATTTATGATTCCTTCTTCATTCCATAAAGAAAGATCAGTTTTTTCAACAGTTTCTTCCTTTTGACTTTGACAGCCAACCATCATTAATGAACAAATAATCATAAGAATCAATCTTTTTATTTTCATCTGTTTCTCCAATCCTTAATCTTCTCTATACATACTATTTTCATACTGATCTTCTCTCATCATTTCAATATCAGCTTTAGGGATATATCTATTTTTATAAGACATTGACTTATTGTGTTTAATTGTAGATATTTGTGGTTTATTTTTTAAATCAGGTACTTGATCTGATCGTTTTTGACCATTATCTTGCTTTTTCTTATTCTCCATCCTTTTACCTCCCTTGTTCATTCTATCAAAATTAGATGATTAAATACAGTTATTTCAAGTAATATTTAAATGACATTCTAAAATGATGTATCCAAAAATTAATGCATATTCTCTTTCATGATAAATTAGATTCCTTTAAATTAAAAGTGAGGCTTTCACCTCACGATTATATTTATAGAATGATTATAAACCTATGATCCTATGTTCAGGAATTTTAGTATCAGTTACTTTTATCATCTCTAATGCCAATCTTTTTTGATGATAAATATCATATGAGATTTTCCCTTTGGCCTTTAAATGGATCCAAGTATTTTTGGGTGAATTTAAATTATCGCTTATAAAAGATAAATACTGAATATCCGCTAAACAGCAGGTCATAACCTGTCTTCCTACTTTTTGATCATCTAACACCTGAACGATCAACTCAATTGTTTTATTTACATAATGATCCGGTGCTTCTAAGGAATCAAGATAGAAAGGAACATAATCAGAATCGTTGATAATGATTTTTTCCTGATTTAAATCATAAGGCAGCAGTACACCAAAGGCTTTTTCATGATAGCCAGTATCCCCTTCCCAGAGATACATAGCTTTAGGATTCATGACCTTAAAAATATTTCCATAGGGTTCTACTATTTCTTTTTTGCAGCGATTAAAGATCACATGATGAGAGATAGTGATCATATTTTGAAGAAATTGACGCATATTATTATAATAAAGAGATAAAGTACTGCCATCGATCAAGGTAATTGAAAAATCTATACGTAAAACATCTGGTAAGGATGAATATAGATTTTCAATCATATTATTCATTTCAATATATATTCTATCTGGACTATATAAATCAATAGCCTGTTGAATAAAAGGTCGAATCTCTTTTATATGATCATAATAGATCACATCAGTTTTACGCGAGTGCAAGAAATCTAGATCAAATTCCTTCTCCCCCTCTTCAAAACAGATCAAAAGTGTTTTCCCTTTTTCTCTTTTATAAAAAAAGTCATTTTTAAAACAATCTTCAATATAGGTTGATTTACCTGCATCTAAAAAACCATTTACTAAATAGGTAGAAATCATATGAGTCACCCCTTCAAAAAAGATAAAGCCTGGAATAAATTCCAAGCTTTAATAATTGATTGCATTAATCATCGTAAACGCAAACTAAACGTCCTTCTACTTTACCTTCAGTTAATTGATCAATACCTTCACCAATCTGTTCAAATTTAATTTCATGTAAGATAGGATCTAATTCACCTGTAGCCATCATATCCATAACACCCTTTAATTCTGATGGGAAGCTTCCCTGAGAACCAACAAATGTTACTTCCTTCATAATAATTGACATTGTATTTACATTTGCGAAATCCTTTGCCATACCTACAATAACAACTCTACCATGTGGTGCAACTACTTCAATTGCATCTTCAGTTGTTTTACCAGCACCTGCGAAGTCAATAATTACATCTAATCCTTTATCAGCAAATTCAGTAATGCTTGCTTTTACTTCCTTTGCACCTAAATCTAAAGCTAATTTCTGTGCTGAAGGTTTTCTAGTTGCTACATATACTTCACAACCTTTAACAACGGCTACACGAACACCGATTTGTCCTAAACCACCAACACCGATGATTCCAACCTTCATACCTGGCTGAATAGCACCTACAGTTACAACTGCATGATATGCTGTAGCACCAGCATCTGTAGCAGCTGCTGCCTGAGCATAAGTAACTCCAGCAGGAACCTTAACTAACTGTTCAACAGGAGCTGTAGTCATAGTTCCATAACCACCATCTCTTGTATAACCTGGTGTAGTTCCATCTTTAGCATGTAATGGACATACAGCAACGATATCTCCGATTTCATATCCTTCTACACCTTCACCGATTTCAACTATTTCACCACATACTTCATGTCCCATAATAACTGGTACATTGAATGAAGGCATCCAGCTTTCATGTTCAAGAGCACTTACGTCTGAGTGACATAAACCTCCAGCTTTTGTTTTTAATACAACATATCCTGGCTTAACTTGTGGATCTGGTTTTTCTACAACTTTAAGTGGAATATGTGTTCCGTTAAATTCCCAACCTTTCATTGTTTGTTCCTCCTTAAAAATTTCACAAGGTTATTCTACTCTTATAAAAGCTTAATGTCAATGTGAAATAATTAACTTATTTATTAACCTTCAGATATTAATAGATTTTTTGTATTTTCAATGGTACCACTGCATAAAATACAGTCTCCATCATAAAATACAGCTGCCTGCCCAGGAGTTATTGATCTTACTGGTTCATCAAAAACAACCTTAATAATGCCATTTTGTAAAGGATACAGTCTACAAGCTGCTGGTTTATGGGAGTAACGAATTTTACCTACAGTTGCTTCCCCATCCTTGATTGAATCTCTAGCCATATAATTTATATCACTTATGTAACATGTATCTGAATATAATCCATTTTTATTACTGATGACTACTTCATTGCTCTTTACCCTTAATTCTTTAACAAAGACTGGCTCTTGTGAAGTTAAACCAAGTCCTCTTCTTTGCCCAATCGTATAGCGAATAACCCCATTATGTCTGCCTAGTACTTTACCTTCTTCATTAATAAAATTACCTGGTTTATATTTGTGCCCAGTCATTTTTTCAATAAAAGAAACATAATCATGATCAGGGATAAAACAAATATCCTGGCTGTCATGTTTGCTGGCTACAGGAAGTCCAATACTTTCTGCAATTTTTCTTATTTCTGATTTTTCATAGTTTCCTACTGGCATTAAAGTATGTGACAATTGTTCTTGAGTCAGTTTATGCAAAGCATAGGTCTGATCTTTAGCAGCCGTGATGGAATTTTGAATACTATATCTTCCATTTGGTAGTTTTATGATCTTAGCATAATGTCCCGTAGCAATATATTTAGCCCCTAATTGATCAGCGCATTTCAATAAATACTCCCATTTAATTTTTCGATTACACATATTACATGGATTTGGGGTATAACCTCTTTCGTATTCTTGTATGAAATAATCAATAACCTCTTTTTTAAATGTATCCTCACAATCAAATGTGTAATGTGGAATTCCTAAACGATCAGCTACAGCTTTTGCATCCTGAATTGAACTATCCTGCATTCCATAGGTTTTTAAAGTTACTCCTATTACTTCATAACCCTGTTGTTTTAATAGATAAGCAGAGACAGCGGAATCAACTCCACCACTTAAACCAACAACTACTTTTTCATTCATATATATCAATATTCCTTTCTATCTAAGCTTTCAAACAAAAGAATCAATGAAAGATTAAACGTTTTATTTCTTAGAATTTTTTATCATTTTGTAATTTATTTAAAGAAATTGAAAATACTGCAAATTAAAATAATATAGATCTATTCATCCTTTAGTATTGAATTCAATTAGTTATAATTGCAGCTGATTTTGCTTCTTCCATTACCGTTATTATTCTATCAAATAAAGATATCTCTGACGAGGATAATTTAAAAATATTTATGGATTTAAGGATCTATAAGCACATCTTTTTTTGTAGTAATTATAACTTTACAATACTAGACAATAATAAAAGACCAAAGATTAAACTCAGGTCTTTTCATTAACACTATAAATATTTTAGTTGAATTAACAATCACATATTACAAATGGATGATTAAATCTTTCTCATTTTTTGCCATGATTACTTCTTTTTCTGTGTCAGCTTCAATTAATTTGATTGTAACACTATGATCATGTTCCATGTGAATTATGACTTCTTGATTTTTTCTTTGTAAGGAAACCTTACAAATTTCTTTTCCGTCTTCATAAATTATTTTATGAATTGAATCAGTTAATCCAAATACTTCTAATTCTAATGTTTCAGTGTATGAATCAGATGCATTTTCCTGTTTAGAAGATCTAGCAATAATACTATTCTCTTTTACCCATAATGGAATTTCCAGATAACTACAGTATTCATTCATCCATAAACCACCATGTTTGTATTTGTGAGTAAAAAAGTTATACCAGTTACCCTGAGGCAGGTAATAATCAGATTGGGAAGCTTCATTAAAGATTGGAGCAACTAATAAGCTATCTCCAAGCATATATTGGCGATCCAGGTAACAGCAATTTGAATCATTTTGAAATTCAATGGCCATACTTCTCATCATTGGTATTCCAGTTAAATGTGTATTCATAGCTTCTGAATAGATATATGGCAATAATGATAGCTTTAATTTTGTAAAATAACGTACAACATCTACAGCTTCTTCTCCATATAACCAAGGTACTCGATAAGAAGAAGAACCATGTAATCTAGAATGAGAGGATAATAAGCCAAAGGCTGCCCAGCGCTTATAAACATCAGGAGTTGAGGTCTGTTCAAAACCACCAATATCATGGGACCAGAATCCAAATCCTGAACTTGTTAAAGATAATCCTCCACGAATACTTTCAGACATTGCTTCATAGTTAGAATAACAGTCACCACCCCAATGAACTGGGAATTTTTGTCCTCCTGCAGTTGCTGATCTGGCAAAAACTATCGCATCATTTTCTCCTTTCTTTTTCTTTAAAAAATCAAATACAGCCTGATTATAAAGATAAGTATAATAATTATGCATCTTATAAGGATCAGAGTGATCATAGTATACACAATCAGTTGGTATTCTTTCACCAAAGTCAGTTTTAAAACAATCGACTCCCATATCTACTAATCTTGATAAATGTGAAAGATACCAATTCTTTGCTTCAGGATTAGTAAAATCAACAATTGCTAATCCTGGCTGCCACATATCCCACTGCCAGACATCTCCATTTTTTCGTTTTATGAAATATCCTTTTTGCATTCCTTCATCAAATAACTTTGACTGTTGAGCGATATATGGATTGATCCATACACAGACTTTAATTCCTTTATCCTTTATTTTCTTTAGCAGGCCTACTGGATCAGGGAATACTCTATTATCAAATTCAAAATCAGTCCAATGAAATTCTTTCATCCATAAGCAGTCAAAATGGAATACACTTAAAGGGATCTTTCTTTCAATCATACCATCAATAAAACTCATAACTGTCTTTTCATCGTAATCTGTTGTAAAGGAGGTAGATAGCCATAATCCAAAAGACCATTTAGGTGGTAAAGCAGGTTTTCCTGTTAAATCAGTATAATGAATCAGTACATCTTTTAAAGAAGGACCATCGATCAAGAAATAATCTAATTTTTCTCCCTTTACACTGATTCCAGTCTTACTGACCATTTCAGTTCCTATTTCAAAATCAACCTGTTCACTATGGTTAACGAATACTCCATATCCTTTGCTTGAAAGATAAAAAGGAATATTCTTATAGGATTGTTCTGAATTGGTTCCACCATCACGATTCCAGATTTCTACAGATTGACCATTCTTTACAAATGGTGTAAATCTTTCTCCTAATCCATATATTTTTTCACCAACCAACAATCCCAGATATTGAGCTATATAAGCCTGTTGTCCTTTTTCATAAGATGGACCTGTCCAATCTTCTCTTATATAACAAAGATCTTTTTCATTCCATTTAGTTAATAATTCACCATTTCTTCTTAAAGTCATATGACAGTTATCTAAATGCACAGAAAGAGTTAAATTGCCATTACCGATTCTGATTTTATCTCCTCTTTGTTTAATATTCAGCTTTTGAGAATCTAAATGCAGATCAAAATGAGGTTCTTTCTTCAAAATGCCTTTATAGTGATAAAACTGAATTCTTAAACTATTTTTGGTAGGTGCAGTAATAGACATTGTTAACATCATACCATCTAATGTATCTCCTTTAGTAACAATTTTCTTAACTGGCATATATAGAATCACTTCATCGTCATGAATTATTGTTTCATATACCATTGTAGGATTAAAACAAGTATATCCTTCTTTCATTAGCCAGCAGCCATTATGAAATTTCATATATTTCTCCTTCCCTTATTTTAAATCAATTTAACGATCTTCAAATATTATACACATGATTAGAATTGATACTATATAATAGAAATCAATCATAAGTTTTACATGTTCGTATAACTGTATATATTTACCATAATTACGACTTATAATAGTTTATCGGTCAACTTGATTTCCTTAATTAGTCTTGCAGGATTACCTCCGACAAGATATCCCTCAGGGACATCTTTGGTTACGACTGCTCCTGCAGCTACAACAGCTCTATTTCCAATCTTTACTCCAGGACAGATCGTAACAATCCCACAAATCCAAACATCGTCTCCGATTTCTACGGGCTCAGCTTTGGAAATCAACTATAGTTTTCCATCTACAATCTTCATATGTTCTTCAAAATTAAGAGCATGATTACTCAAAAAGATTTTTACTTCTGGGCCCATCATCATACGATTGCCGATTCTGATAGTTCCTCCATCCAAAAAGTCTGCTCCATAATTGATAAATACGTGTTCACCTATGAAAACATGTACACCGTATGTGATCCTAAAAGGTGTCTGAATTGTCACGTCTTCTCCACAAGAACCGAGCATTTCGTGAAGCAAAGTGCTTCGCTGTTCTCCTTCATCATAACCTGTCGCATTATAATCATCTAAAAGCTTACGTGCATTTCTCATGATTGCAATATTTTCTTTTGAAAATGAAAGAAAGTGCATGTTATAACCTCCATACAACTTAAAATTGATTTTTGATCTCTAATCTACTGCTTAACTTTTCAAAAGTTCTCGAGTTGCTAGATTAGATGGCATCTATATCACTCAATTTTTAACTACTTTATTTAGATATGTTTCCATACAAAGTAACATCCATGATTGCTTAAAGTCTTAAACTTCCCAAAGTTGTTAAAATAAGAACTTTTTGATGGTTATTTCCAATATTTGACATCAATACTATCGCCTCCACATGTTTAATGCCTCGATATTGAGAAAATTTAACGTAAGAGACGGTAGACGTTTTAGTAACGTTTATAGAAATTATTATATCAAAGTTTCATTTATTGTCACTAGAATTACCCTAAGATCAAGTTTCCTAAAGGAATCTAAATCATTTCCTTTCATCACATTTTATATCATCCTTAACTTGTGCAAGGTGGACAAATTGTGGAAAAAATCATTAAAAAGTTGGGCATTCAGTTGTCCACTAATTTTTATATATTATATAGTTTGTATTATAATTCTATATTGCATGTAATATGATACTTTTTAGTATATCAATAACACCGAATTACTTTGCGATTACGATATGCTACCGATTAGCGTACTAAAGTCTATATCACTTCTATCACCATATCCACTTAGTGCTGTATCTGATTCGCCTGTAGTTTCATTCGAGTAATTAATTAAGGCTTGCATTTGTTCAGTTAAACTCATACAATTCACGCTCCTAAATTAACTCTAAAGCACTAGCATAATCATCTTCTAATACTTTTAGTCTACCATCATAGCTAGATAAAGATACTTGAGATAGGATGATCTTCGTTCCATCAGAATATGAACCACCATATAAGTATAGAGTGTTATTATCTAGTGACATAGTAGCACCACGATAGTTAAACACAGATGTAATAGCACCAACAATTGTTTTATTCATCGTTGGAAGATTTTCATCTGTACTAGTCTGATAGTTAGCTAAATCAGTAGTTTTTGCATATACTGATAAATCTGCATTTAAAGATAATTCATATTCATCATTACTAACCACATTATTTGAATTAATGATAATTCTGTAAATATAAGGTTTACCAGCTAATGTAGTAACACCATTAAACCAGATAGCTTCTTCACCACTCTTAGAATAGGTATATTCAGGTCTTAACACATAGTTGCCATTCCATAATGTAACTAAATTAGTGTCATCACTGATCAATGCTTTTATTTCTGCATAAGTTAGGACTTTTTCTTCAGTTTCATCTTCATAGATTTCATTACCATCAGAATATAACTGAATAAGATTTGCTTTATCATTTACTAAACTATCAACCTGTGTTTTGGTATAGTAAACAGATAATGCACTTAATGTGATAAATCCATAACTTTCAATAATTTCTCTGACTTCTTCTTCAGTTACTCCCCCACCAGATCCACCACCTGGTAAAGCAATACTAGCAATTAGGTTTGTTTTGGTATTATCACTATATAAATATAAAGTGCTTGAAACCTTTTCAGCATAACCAACTTTAGTGTTTACTTTTGATAGAACCTGTTCCCATAGTTCAGGTGTTTCACTTCCTGGTGTAATATCTTCAGTGATTGCACCTTCTACAATCTTGTATCTTAATATTTCTGATGTTCTTGTTACACTATCCTTAACACCAAAAACACCAAAATACATTGTTCCCTTATTAGCAGTAGCTTCTTTAGGGATCACACAAGAATCATCTGTATCCAATAATGAATAATATACATTTGCTTTGTCCTGGTAGAAGATAGCTGTTTTTGTGAATCCATCCCACTGACTGCAGAAATCAAATGTCATTCTATCTTCCTGTGTTCCACCTGATGCAATTACTGGTGAATTGGTGATTGTTAAAGCCTGATCTAGACATCTAATTTTTATTTCACTCATTTTAATCACATCCTTTCATTGTTCTTTGTTTTATTCTTTCTAAGTTTTTATTTACTTTTTGTGATTCAGGTGGTGGTTTTGGTCTATAGCCAATTAAGTATTTATCAACATATGTTTTACCACAGATCATGCAGTGGTATCTGACATAATGATAAATATAACCATCTTCATCTGTATGTTTCCAATCATCACCTTCATAATACTGGTGGTGATGTGGTTTTAATCCTTCTGCCATAAATTTTTCTCCATGAAAAAAGACAACCTTTTATTTTTGGTTGCCTTTGGGTTAAACAATTACACTTATTAAAGTTTCATCAAATGCACCAGTAGGATGCATAAAGCCTTTAATTGTATACGTTTCATTTCCATCAGTTATTTCATCCCCAACTTTTAACAAATTTGATGATCTTATCACTAGTACAGTTCCAACACTCATATTAAATTTTTCTATTAATTCCACTTTCATCAAAATCAACTCCTGTAAGTTCCTTAAATCTGCTTTCCCAAATACCTAGATTATGTTTGATATCTTCATAATCTTCATCAGTAAAACCATATGCTTTACTATTTTTAAACAATCTTCTGTTTGCTAAAATTTCTCTTACACACAATTCATATCCATCAGTACTATCTAAAATACCATATATCCTTGCTTGGGTTATATGAATGATTTCTTCAAAGAAAGCTGATGCACTAGGAATTTCACCCATATGATAAATATAATTATCTCCACCAATAGTTGCTTCAGCACCAAGGAATTGTAAAAACCTTAAATCATCATCTTTAGCTTCAATAACTGTAATTCCTGATTTTTTTAAACCTTGAACCATAGTTTTGTATCTGTTGGCATCCATAGGTGGTGGCAAACTACCACTTCTTTTTGTATTTACTAATTTAGTTTGTTTAATGTCATTATAACCGACATTGTCATTTATTTCAAGATATTTCCTTTTATAATCATCAAAATTATCACTTTTATCTAATCCAAAATAAGCTGCACGATTTTTTAAAGTCTGAAGTTCATCTTCATCCAGTGCCCATCTTGCCCTTTGAAGGATGCAACATCTACAGTTTACATCTTCAGAAGCAATACCAAAGCCACCTGGATATTTTGCTTTATGTCCAGCTACTTCAAATGGTTCATTAAGTTCCCTTAATTGACCATCTAGTTGTCTGTGTGTTGGTCTTGTTTTACCATCTAATGTGGAATCCCACTGTTTAACAACATCTGCACCTTTTTCTTTAGCTTTGGTCATTCCATCAAAAGTTGATTCCTGATTTACTCTATGTCCTTCTGTTCTAGCAATCCTAATTGATTTGTTAAGACCAATCTTCATAGTGTTATTGATGTTTCTTGCCATATCCTGATATGCAAAGCCTTGTGAAATACCCCTTGAAATTTCACTTCTAATAGACTTTTTCAAATCCTTAACATTTACACCCATTGCTTCATAAAGTGAACCAGAAACCTTAGAATCAAGCTGAATGGCTTTAACAACAAGTTCTTGATCAATAGGAACAATCAATGGAATTCCTTGTGCTTGAAGATCATACATAGTTCCAATAAAACTATCTTCATAGCAGTTCTTTATGTATTCATGAATGGTTTCATAGTTATCTGAATTCATCTTATCCAGGATTGTATCAATTTGACCTTTCAATGCTTTCTGATATTCAATCTGATAGATTTTAGACTGGGTAAGTTCATCAGTCATTAGCATCTGAATCTTTTCATCAATATCCTTTTCAGCCTGTTCATAAGTCTTTTTAAGTTCATTGATGATCTTCTTTTCATTCTCTAATTGAATGCCAATGACTTCTTTTTGTTCCTTATTCATTAATTCAATTCTTCAGGAACAATGTTATTTAGTGAAGTTGCAGCTTCATCAGTTGCAGCTTCTTCATCTGTAGGTAGTTTAGATTTGATTTCTTCATAATCAATATCAAGTACTTCACAGATGTTCTGAACAATAGTTTCATCATCCAGTGTTCCTTTTAAATTCAGTAATGTATTGATTTGAACCTGTTGCTTATCAGCATCAGTCTTTTCTATAGTTGCATTATCAGAAGCATTAGTAATAATTTCACGGTCAAATTTGAAATAAACATCCTTCAATTGATAATCGGTTCCATTGTCATCATTGATTTCTTGAAGTACCACTTTTAGAATCTTTCTTAAAAACTGTTTCAGTCTTATTTCCAATTTATTAGACTTCATATCAAGTAATGCATATCTTGATTTGATAACAACATTAGTAACATTACCATCACCTAGTTGTGAAGAATTGAATCCCATCCCAAATTTATAGATGTTCTTTTCATCAAGTTCTAGTTTTGTTTTTCTTGCTTCATACGGAACATCAACTGTCTTATAATCCAATGATCCACCTGAATCAACACCAATCATCTTCTTTGTTTTTACATTCTGTATAAGCTGTTCAAGATTATCACCCTGGAATCCACTTACTACAACAAGATATTCACTTGCATCCTGCAGATTATTGGATAAACCACAGGACATAAGATCATAATCATCAATCAATTCTTTGATTGGTTTCAGACCACTGAATTGTTTCTTGCAGTTGTCCAACCTGAAGAACGGAATGAATCCAAAACCTTCATAATAGATATCTTCTTTTCCATCTTTTTTATAAATGGTGTGTGGTCTAGGGTTAAGACTGACTGATTCATCTTTCATCAATCTACCTTCACCATCTTCCACATAAAAATAAGTCTGTTCTTTATCCCAGACTTGAATTCTAGTAATCTTTTTATTTCCTTTTTCAATTCTATCAATGTACCAGTAGATGACATATTCACATCCATCATCAGTATCTTTTGCCCTTACTTCTACTACACCTAAAGAATCAGCACATTCAAATGCAATCTTATCTTCTGAATTCTTGTAAGCATACATATATTCAAAACCTTTACTGATTGCACCTGTAAGAACTTCATTTAATTCTGACTGAAAGTCTTCATTTTCATTAAAATAAGTATCCAGTTCATTCTGTAACTGTGGATCATCACTGAAGATGAACCCATCTTTACCTGATAGTAAATACTGCACTTCCTGATCAATCAATTCTGTGAAGAATGGATGTGGAATCTTGATATTTGACCTTGTTTTATCTTCTACCAATTCACCATCTGAATTGTAGTAAAATAACTTCATGTTTCTAATATCATGATCACCTTCATAATATCTTTGACCAATTCTTGCAAATCGTTTCTTATCTGATGTTTTATCATCATTAATAAAATTTAAAATTTCATTTTCAGTTAGCATTTAATCACCTACCTTTTCAATTCAATTCAATAATTATTGGTCAAATATTTGATGTTGAATTAACAGCATATTCTTTAATCTTTGCAATATCTGTAACATCAAAACCTATCTGACCAATAACAGGGAATGTTACACGTAATTTACCACCTGTCATATTTTTCTCAAAAGCATCTGCCAATTCATCAATATCTACATTTTCACCATCATCACTGACAACTGATAATACAAATGGATTTGATGTAATCATTCTTTTCATTCTTTCTGGATGCTTATTTAATAGCATTGCATATACTCCAACTGTGATGCGTTGATGTGTTCCAATTGGATAACTTGGTGCTAGATCATTTCCTATGTAACTTACTAGTGCTTTAGATAAATTATCAATACTTACTATCATTTAACATTAGTCCTTTCAAATAGAATAAGGATGGGAAAATTCCCACCCTTTATATGTGTTATTAATCAATAGGTAACGGATTAAAAGTAGTTTGTGGTGTTGTAGTTGATCCTGCAGTTACATCAGCTACCTGTTTAGGATAGAATGTTGCATTTGCATAGGTAACAATAGTATTATCATTTGCTTTGCGTTCAT
>R17__coassemble_373_pt1 | contig 23515 bp, 21 predicted proteins | sample R17__metabat2_high_PE_012 | metagenome-assembled genome bin R17 | reverse complement strand
ATTCTATATACCTTACTAGCATAATCAATAAATTGGGAATCATGACTTGCTACGATAACAGTTTTACCCTTTAAAGCATAATTTTTTAAGATCTCCATTACCTGTTCCTTTTGATACCAGTCTAATGAAGCAGTTGGTTCGTCACACAGTAATACCTTTGGTTCTTGCATCAGCATTAGATATAATCCCCATCTTAGCTTTTCCCCACCAGATAATTGCATTGGATATGAATTTACAGTTGTATTCAACTGTAATTTTTCTTTTAGAAATTGATCTTCTTGACATCCTATTGCCTTTATAATGATTTCTTCATGTTCCTTCATAGTTAAATCATCAATAAATAACGGATTTTGTTTTAAATAGGATAATGACTTTGGAGCATGATAATCCTCATAAACTATTTCTCCAGATAAGATATTTAAAATAGTTGATTTTCCAGAACCGCTTTTCCCAAAAATTAAAGTCAAAGCACCTTCTCTAGCGATAAATTCTGTTTCTTGTAATATTGTTTTATTTAAAAAATGAAAATTGAAATGACGTATAGTAATCATAATAAACTCCTATAAAAAACAAAAATAGAGCTTAGCTCTATTTATATTAATATACATATGAACCAGATGTTTTAAAGGTTTGACTTTCAGTTACTGTAGTACTGATATAAGTAGAATTATCAGTATATGTAATAGTATATGTTGATGTTACAGTTTTATGATCAGATGAATAAGTATGTTTTACACTCACACCCGAATATAGATAATTGCTAGAACAAACAGGAGAACAGGTCAATCCACTAAATGACCATGTATTATTAGAAAAAATACATTGTGCTGTTTCAGTAACAGTTCCACCCATAGTAGATGATCCAACATATATTGATTTAGTAACTGATCCTTTCACAGAGGTTGCATATATAGGAGTTAATAATAGTATTCCTAATAAGCATATAAATAATATTTTTTTTCATTTTTTGCCATCTTCTTTTAAGATACTATCATAAAACACACGAACATTCAAGCTAAATCTAACCGTTTTCATTATTGGATAGAGAGATCAAATTAAATAGTATATAAAAAGAATTAAATTTATTAGACTTATTTACAAGCTTCTATCAAAAAATCCGAATAACCAATTTTCATTGATTTATTCGGATATTGTTAATTAGTATCGTTACAGAATACAGGAAAAAACTATTCAGCTTTTAACTGTCCAATAATCTCAACTCTAGAAGCTTTATAGGATAAAATAAAACTATATACAACGGTAATAGCTATAGCACTAATTAGATACATTCCTAGTGAATACCCTGATAAATACATGATCCATTTTTCTCCATTCATTAAATAGATCCATAATTTATAACCTATTACAATAATAGAAGTGATAAATAAAGAAAGCATAATATCGATCAATAATAATATAATACTTTCAAAAAGGAACTGCAGCATAATACTTTTCATGGAAGCCCCAATTGCTCGTTTTATCCCTATTTCATATTCTCTCTTGGAGATAACGTTTTCTAAGCTTCCAAACATATTTACTCCTAGAACAACCAACAATACAGATAGAACAATCAGCTTAGTCTGCTTTTGAATTAAAATTTCTTTCTTAACGCTATTGATCGTGGAAGAAACGCTGTAAGTAATCATTCCTAATTGATTCATATAGTGTTCTATTTTATTACTTTCTTTACTATATATAAATATATTATAATAAGAATTAAACAGTTCACGATCTACATCTGCAATTAGTTCATTAGATGCATAGATATAGCCTACACCTTCTATATTTCCTTCATCATTGTAGTAGAAATGATTTGTAACATCATTTACTCCCTCACATATTCCTACTACATTTACTTTATAATATACAGTATCTGCTAATCCACCATTATCAAACTGAACAGGCATATTCATTTCAAATGGTAATTCTTTACTGCCAAAAGCTGTATAAAGTGCCTGATCAATAATAACTTCATTTGAATTCAATTGTGAAAATTCTTTTCCTTTAATTATTTTCACTTCTTTTGCAGAAAGATAAAAATCATCATCTGTTTCTATTATATTCTCTCTATAGAATGGTACACTTATTCTAGGTAAAAAGGTAATAGAAACATGTAAATCATTATAAATATTAAATACTGCTGAACTGGAATAATATGTATAGTAATAAGCATCCTGAATATTCTCATCTATCATATTTGTTAAAGTCTGTACATCTTTGATAGAATTATAATCAGAACTCATACATATATTTGGATCTGATGCTAAGACTTCTTTATATTCATTATAGGTACTTGAATCGATATAAATCAGATAGCCCAATAAAATAGTAAAGGAAATAACGATTGTGATAGAAAGAAGCATATAGCTTTTTATATTTCTCATAACCATCATAAATGAATGTCTCAATAACTTTTTCATATTAGATTCAATTCTCCATTATATAACTCATATTTCTTTTTAGCTATCTTTGCCATTTCTAAATCATGTGTAATCAGTATAATTGTTTTTCCAATACTATTCTGTTTTCTAAGCAGATCAATAATCACATCTCTATTCTCTATATCTAAATTACCTGTTGGCTCATCAGCTATGATAATATCTGGATTCAAGATCAGTGATCTCACAATTGCAACCCTCTGCTTTTCTCCACCTGATAACAGATTTGTATTTTGGTCTAAAATAGATTCAATCTCAACTGTTTGAATTAATTCATTTAGATAATTCTGATCCAATTCTTTATTTGAATACAATAATGGAAGTAGAATATTTTCTTTACAAGTCATTGTTGAAATCAAATTATAATTTTGGAAAATAAAGCCTATATTATTTAATCTTAACTCAGAATAGTCCATTTTATTATCTATCGCTTTTCCCATAAAAAGATAAGTTCCTGATGTATAGTTTTCTAAAAGGCCAATAATATTCAACAAAGTAGATTTTCCTGATCCAGATTTACCTACAATGGATACAAAATCCCCCTGCTCCACGGATAGATTAATATTTTTCAATACAGAATGATTTCCAAACTGCTTTGTGATTTTTGTCAGTTCAATACATTTATTCATCATTTAAATTATCCCTACCGTTAATTAGATTGCCATAACCACTATCACAAAGTGTACCTTCTTTCACTCCAGTAATACTAATATAGTTGCCTGATTTATAGCCTACCTCAACCATTTTTTCTTCAACAAATACATTATTTTCATCTACTATTCTTACATAGTATTCATCCTGCTTTTCAGGATAAGAATAAACACATGCCTGATTGACTACTAAAGATTGGGTATATATTTGATTTGTAAATAATTGTAATTGCTCATATTCCTGATCATATTCTAAAGCTGATGCATTATTACATTGTAAAAGATATGTTTTTGAATCTTGATTTTTCCCTTTTACTTCTTTGATTACTGTATAAACATTTCCTGCTTCATCAGTTAGTGAACAGTTGTTTTGACTTAATATATTGATTGCTTTTTGGGAGTCAGTCGTAATCTCCAATTCTACTTCATCTGTACTTTTATATCGTATATAGCTGTCATCTCCCGTATTAATAAAAGATACAATTCCAGTAACGGTTGAAAGTACAGGCTGAGAGTTATAATATCCTATAGTTTCACCATTGATCACGTAATCTCCAGCATCAATAATAAATCGAATCTTATATGGATCTGCATATTGCTTTAGGTCCTGAAATATATATTTTGCGCTTATTCCTTTACCATCAACAGTAATGGATTCCCTTAAATCCATTTTTTCAACTGGATAAGCCTGACCATAGGCTATCTCCTGTATTTCAAGTTCTGTAGATGGCTGATATTCTATTTGTTCTAAATTAGATAGAATTAATAATCCTGCAAAAGGCAGTATAAGTAAAATAACCAGTCCACATACCATTACTATTTTTTTCATCTTAATTATCCTTCCCAATCATCCCCATTATTATAATAATATCTATAGTAATCATAATAATCAGTTGAATCCAATAAAGCATAATATTCGTATGCATTCATTTTTACTGTTGTCATTAGATCACAATAAATATAATAGGTTTGACCATCAACACTATATTCTACAGCCACTACATAATGCTTATTTGCCAGCTGTTTTCCTATTAAATCCTGATCTTCTATATTTAAAGTAAAATCAACACTACTTCCTTTTGATAAAGTAAATGGTGTTTTTCCATCCCATTCATATTGTATACTGTTTTCTCCTTCAGTAAGAGTTACGTTTACTGATTCAACATTACAGGCTGTATCATTATACATATAAGCACGATTGATCTGCAATGTTTCGGAAACTTCATAATTAAAGTGACATAGGGTTGTAAACTTGCCATCCTCTATTACACCAAGATCTAAGTCCCAAACACTTATTCCAGTTGGTACAAGTATATACGATTCATCAGGCATTGTAGCATCATCATAGGATAGCTGGTTTAAATCATACTCTTTTGTATTATTATTGACTGTTACATACATTTTTTCTATTTTTTTATTGGTTAGCTCTGGAGTAGAATTAAACTGAATTACAATGACACCTTTGTATAGCTTTGATAAATCTTCTTCATTATATGTTTCATATTTTTCATTCAGTTCATTGGATATACTAACTGCTTGATTAATATCTTCCTGTTCATCACTGTTTATTAGTTCACTGTATTCTTGCCAATTTAATCCATTATAGCTGCAGAATACTGAAAAAGGCATTATTTCGTTTTCTGAATCAGTATCTACTGAATAATCAAAAGAAATTTTAGAATCAAATTGAATATTTACATCTTCTTTTGTTAATGGTGATCCACTTATATAATAAAAAATTAGCTGATCGTATTGTGAATATGAATTATATGTACAATAGGTATTCTCTGCTAATACTTCAAAATAGTCATCTTCAATTTCTGGTATTATGCTATTTTCAATATTGGATTGTTCTTCATTTTTTTTACACGCTGATAATGAAATCATCATGATTAGACAAATTATAAATTTTAAAGTTTTCATTTTTCCTCCTCCTTTATGATATTTCTAAGCAAGCTCAAGCATAAATATTCTATCATTCGATCTATTACCCCTCCTCATAAATTATAAAACTAAACAAGAAAGTGGAATATTTAAATGCATATTCCACTTTGTTATTAAAAGCTTAACAAGTAAATACAGGATAGTTTTTACTGTAATCCAATTGGACATATGAACCAATCTTTTTCTGCATATCAGAAACTTTGGTAGTAGTTCCTTGTTGTTTTGTTCCACTACTATTAGCTATATATTTTTTATAAGTGCATTTAAACTGAGGAAAATGCATACCTATATAATAGTAACCTGCAGCTACAGAATCTGGTTTAGTTATACTTAAACTGCTACTATTCGAACAGGTTGTCGAATAGGAAATACCAACTGAAGCACTAGCACTAGCTACTTGTGCAAATGATACACCACCAGAAACGGAACAATTAGACGAATTTGATTTAGAAGTACTCGTGTTATAAGTAACTGTAAAGGATCCACCATCATTTCTTTCAGATTCTAAATGACGATAAATACTAGAAGCACATCTGACATCTTCACTTGTTGTTTCATAGGTCATATCTATATAGGTTGTAGATTGACTAGAGCTGCTTATATAATATCTGTAGCTTGCTGCGTTTACTGACATTGGAAAAGTCATAGCGATTGTAGATAGCATTAAAATGATTTTTATAATTTTCTTTTTCATTGCTTTGTTCTCCTTTATTATAATTGGAAACCGGTTTCTTTACAAGTATTATATCATTAAAAAAAAAAAAACAAGGTTTTGATATCAAAAAGATAATAATTATCTACTTTTTTATTGAATTAGAGAGTATTATATCTCTATAAAAGATACTTTACAAACACACAAGATAATATAAATACACTATGAATGTATTTATCTCTTTCCTTCATTGCCATAAGCAATAAAAAATCCGAACAATCAATTTTCATTGATTAATTCGGATGATATTCATTACTATCTATTTCCTCTATGTTTCATTTGTGGGAATAATAATACTTCCTGGATTGAATCCTGTTGAGTTAACAGCATTACTAATCTATCGATACCCATTCCCATACCACCTGTTGGAGGCATACCATATTCTAAGGCTTCTACGTAATCGATATCCATTTCATTGGCTTCATCGTTACCTAAGTCTTTTTCCTTTAATTGGTTAGCAAATCTTTCATACTGATCAATTGGATCATTTAATTCAGTAAAGGCATTTGCATATTCATGTCCACAGATAAATAATTCAAATCTTTGAGTGAATCTAGGATCTTTAGGATTCTTCTTTGCTAATGGTGAGATTTCTACTGGATGACCATATACAAATGTAGGTTCTACAATTGTTTCTTCTACATATTTTTCATAGAATGCATTAACGATATGACCATATCCAAAGTGAGGTTCTACTTCAATTTCATGTTCCTTAGCAAATTCACATGCCTGTTCAAATGTATAAGGCTGTTCAAAGTCAATACCAGTCTGTTCTTTGATTCCTTCACACATTGACATTCTCTTATAACCAGGTCCTAAATTTAGGTGATGTCCTTTATAATCTACTTCATAAGTACCTAAAACAGTCTTTGCTGCATTAGCGATAATACCTTCTGTTAAGTCCATCATACCTTCAAGATCTGAGAATGCTTTATATACTTCGATAGTTGTAAATTCTGGGTTATGAGTTCTATCCATACCTTCATTTCTAAATAATCTACCGATTTCGTATACACCATCCATACCACCTACAATTAATCTCTTTAAGTTTAATTCAGTAGCAATTCTTAAATAGTAATCCATATCTAATGTATTATGATGAGTAACGAATGGTCTTGCTGCAGCTCCACCTAAGATTGGATTTAATACTGGAGTTTCTACTTCTGTATATCCTAGGTTATCTAAATAATTTTGAATAGAACGAATGATCTTTGGTCTTGTGAAAGCAATCTTTCTTGCTTCTTCGTTCATAATTAAGTCAACATATCTTCTTCTATATCTTTCTTCTGTATCAGTTAAACCATGGAATTTTTCTGGTAATGGTCTTAATGATTTAGCTAAGTGAGTATAAGTAGCTACCTTTACAGATAATTCACCTGTATTAGTTACCATAACTGTACCAGTAACTCCAATAATATCTCCGATATCCTGCTTGATAACTAAATTATAAGCATCTTCACCAATTGTATCTTTTCTAATATAGATCTGAATCTGTCCTAATTTATCTAAGATATGCATAAAGCATACTTTACCTTTTCTTCTCTTAGACATAATTCTACCGGCAATACTTACTTCAACATTCATTTCTTCTAATTCTTCATGAGTATATCCAGCATATTTTTCTTTAATTTCACCTGAAAGAATTGAAACATCATATCTTTGTCCATATGGATCAATTCCCATGTCGATTAATTCTTGTAATTTAGCTCTACGAACTAATTCTTGTTCATTAAACTTTCTATCGTCCATCTTTATATCCTCCTGTTAAAATATAAAAACTCTCGCCTATGAACATGTTCTTTGACATTCATAGGGGCGAGAGTTATCATCGCGGTACCACCCTAATTCATATATATGTCACCATATATACCTTTACAGCTACTATCATAGCTTTTCCTGTATCGTAGGAATACGTGCTCACGCATGGCTCCAAGTCTTTATTCAATTACCTCTCCTGACCCTCTTTCACCCTCAGGGCTCGCTATGCATTGTAAAGTAATTTACTCCTCTTATCAACGCCGATATTTTATATCCATAAGTATTATACTAAAATTGTTTTGAAAAGCAACCAATTTTTGAAATTATTCATTTACACTTTCACAAAGCCTTTTAACAAGTTCAATTGATACTGCTTCAAAGTAATCCCCGTTTCCATAATCATAGGTAACCTGATTATTGTGTGTTGTAACATCTTGTTTTAAAACCTTACAAGAACTATGAACCTGATTTACCTTTGTATATGCCATCATTTCCTTAGCATTAGAGGCATTGATCCCTGAACCTGGTAGGATTTCAATTTGATTTCCATAGCACTCTTGCAGATGTCTGATTACTTCTTTACCTTCCATTGCTTTACCATAGGTTCCACTTGTAAGAATACGATCTATCCCTAAATTAATTAAGATCTCGATTCCCTGATTTACATCCTGTAAAACATCAAATGCTCTATGAAAAATAGCCGTTTTATGATAGCTATGTGCTAAATCTACAAAGTATTTCGTTGTCTGCTGATCAATGCTAAAGTCTTCATTTAAAAAGCCAAAAACAATTCCATCTGCCTTAGCTTCTAATAAAGCTTTTGCATCTTCCTTCATACATTCTATCTCGATATCATTATAATGAAAGCCTGCTCCTCTAGGTCTTACCATACATACAACCTCTAGATCAGGATAATTCTTTTTAAGCATGGTTAAACTAGCGATAGAAGGTGTACAACCTCCAAGATATAAAGCACTATTTAGCTCTATTCTTCTAGCTCCTCCTAAATAAGCATTCACTCCATCTTCATAGCTTCCACAGCATACTTCGATCATCTTAGTCTTCCTCCTTTAGTTTAGCCATTCTAGTTGCATAGTATTCTTCTAAAAACTCCTCACTAGCCTTAGTATGGATACTTTTCCCATCTACCATTCTGGTTGTATAAACTGTAGTTCCTTCTTCATTTGTAACCACGAATGAAAAGGTATCAATATTACTTGCTGCTCCCCATTCTCCTTTATTATTTAAAGCAACTACAGATAGATCTCCAGCTTCTCCTCTTTTTAAAATCAGATAATCATTTAGTTCCTGTACAGTCTGATCACAGGCTTCCTGTGAGCTTTTCCCATCCTTCATTTTTCTTACAATTTCATAGCTGATGCAACCCTTCATCAGATCTTCTCCTAGACCTGTAGCTGTAGCACCACCATAAGCTGAATCACAATATAATCCAGCTCCAATAATCGGTGAATCTCCTATTCTACCTGCTCTTTTCATAAATAATCCACTTGTAGAGGTTCCTGCACACATGGAATGGTCTGAATCTAAGGCGACTACTCCAACTGTATCATGTCCTGCATAGGGTTTTAGCTTTTTTAGATCTTGTTTTTGTCGATTATGATAATAGATCTTTGCACGATCACTTAACATCTTCTTTTCTTTAAAGCCTTTTTCCTTGGCATATAAAGCTACTCCTTGTCCTACTAATACATTATTAACACTTTCTTTAGATAGACTGTTAGCTATCTGTATTGGACTTTCATAGTCCTGTAATGCGCCTAAGGCACCAAAGGCCAGGGTATTTCCATCCATATAGCCAGCATCTAATTCTACGACCATATCTTTATTTGGTAATCCCCCATATCCTACAGATTTAAAGTAGGGATTATCTTCTACATCTTTGATGGCTGTGATCAAAGCTTCTTCACAGCTTCCCTTTTTTTCTAATATTTCTTTTCCTTTATTTAAACCATCTCTGGCCATTGTCCAGGTAGCAATCATTGTATACATACTATTCCCCCTTAAATAATTCCTGATCCTTTGGTTTTTTAGTCAATAAACAGACTACCAATATACTTAGAAAACCACAGATCAGTTTAGTAACAATATAGATCGTAATAATGGAACCACTTTGCATAGAAGAAATATAAGCAAGCTGTCCACCCATAAAGTAAGCCCCACTGACACTAAAAGCTCCATTGATCATCTTTCCTTTATGATCCATCTTATTATATAGAGGAAGCATTGCCAGACTAGTAGCAAAGCTTAAAATCAGACCGATCATTGCTACTTCATTGATTCCTAATCGATCAGCCACCTTTTTGATCACAGTTCCAAAATATCTTAAGACAATCTTACTTAATACCAAGGAGCCTGCTACGATCAGACCCATTTTTAAAATAGTAAGCATAGTCTCTTGGAGTAAGGTAACCTCAACATAGGCATAAGAAGGAAATAAATATCCTACTACGGCTATTAAAAATAATAAATAGGTTATATATTGAATAATCTTTGCAAAGATTGAAAAGATACGGATCATTATGGAAGATGCTAATTTCATAAATACAGCAATTAATCCACACAGTAATAATATTGGCAGCCAATTGATCAATAAAGTGGAAAAATCTAAACCAATCAATACACCACCTAAAAGTAGTCCAACAGGGATCACAATAATGCCATAAATAAAGGACTGAAACAATAAGGGATGCTCCTTACTTTCCAGGGCACCAGCAAATACTGGAATCTGAAAGGTGATCGTCTGTCCCATAATAGAGGATAGCAATACCCCATTTAAAAATAACATTTTAGTAGAAGAAGCAATCTCACTAGAAATAGAATATCCACCCATATCTGGAGGTAAAAAGGCTCCAAAAATAACGGAAGGATCAAAGGGTAAAAAGGAAGTAAAGGAAGTAATCGTATCAATATGACTTTGAATAAAAACAACTCCAACTGTTAAGATTCCAAGCATTGACAGGGATAAAGAACCCATTGTGGCTAAGCCCTGATTAAATTCATCCTTTAAACCTAAATGGAGATCAAAGACTAAATCAATAAATCCTATTAAGCTAAAGCATAATAGGATCATAATAAAAATATTCATTTATTCTAAATCTAACTGATAAGTATCAATATCCTGATAATTACCAAATTTCTTTCCAACTTCATAAACTGTTCCACAGTATAAGAAATTAAATTTACGATGTAATCTTCTACTTGCTTCGTTTCCACTAATAATTACAGAAACCATGGTGTGAATAGCTGGATCCTCCTTAGCCATTTGAATAATAACCTTTAATAAAGCTGCAGCAATTCCCTGTTTACGATATGCGCGATCAACATAAATAGATAATTCAACAGTTGATTTATAGGCTTCTTTTTCTCTATAAGCTGATAAAGAAGCATAACCAACTGCACGTCCATCTTCTACTGCTACGATCAGTGGATGATGATTTTCAATTGTATGTTCATCCAGCCATTCTTTTCTTTCTTCATATGTTTTAGCGTGCAGATCCAATGTACAGGTTCCATTCAGCACTTCATAGTTATAAATATCCAGTAAATATTGTAGATCCTCTTCTTTAGCCAATCTGATTTCCATAACCATTCCCCCTACAAGAAAATTATAACATTCTCTTTCAAATAAACAAGTCTCAATTATTCTTTATGGAATTCAAATTCTTCATTTCCTAATATGATCTTTCCTTCAGTTAATTCAAATTTTTCCCAAGGATTCAACCTTTGTTCATTGATATAGGTAGCATTGGTACTACCTAGATCACTGATCAGGTTACCTTCTTCGATCATTATATGCTTTCTGCTTACTGCTCGATTATCTTTGATCATATAGTCATTATCTGCTTTACTTCCAATATAAAAGGGATAATGATCCAATATAATTTTTTCTTCATTACTGATTCTAATTAAATAGGAATATTTAGGGGGATTTAATAGAACGGTTGTAAAGTCCAAATTTTCTGTTTCTTCTTTGGATTCAATCTGTACAAAGGATAATAGATCGTGATAGTTAAAGTGATATTTACTTTGAATCAGATCTAAATATTCATGAATAAGATCATCCTGCACACCTGAATAGAAATGACAGTATTGAATAAGATTCATAAAGAAGCTTTTACAGTTTATTTCCTGATGATATTCATCATGAGGAAGATAAGCAAAATAAATCTGATCATTATAGAAATAAATATAATTAAAATCTAAAAACAGATGTTCAATATTTAAATAATTCTTTTCTACTTCAATAAATACATTTAGTATACGATTGATCAGCTGTTTAAAATCATCTTCATACAGAGGTCTTTGAAGATAATGATTTAAAGTCATCAGATCTTTAGTTTCATAATAAAGGGATACCTCATTCAATCCTTTATGTACTTCTAGTTCTAGTAATCCCTGTATATTATTTTTCTTCATGGTTTCATATTCTCTTGTATTGATATTGTGTTTTAATTTCATCCCAAATTCATCTTTTTTCTTCAACATTTTCATAATCCTGTAAATTCCTCACTTTCTAATACTGGTACAACAATTGTACATGTCACTTCATATAGATGATCTGAAGTAGAAATCGTTAGTGTAGAGATTCCTGGAGACAAGGCAGTAATGGTTAAATCATGAAGACTGATCATATTTTCATTATATTCATACACTAAATTTCCCGGGAAATAGCCTGAGGGAAGGGATGTGATCTCTAATGTATAGGATTCATTAATGCTTAGATTTAAATAATAATCACTGATATTCAGACATCCATTACTTAAATCTTTTTCTTCTTTTTCTACTATATATTCATAAATTAAGATCTCATTATTATAAATTGGAAAACAATGGGTATTCTTATCATTTAATATCTTACCTTCAAAGGTGATTCCTAACGATTTAGCTAAGGATTTCTGACTGCCAAATTTTAAAGTAATAATAGGAGCATAGCCATTCACCCCATATTTCAAATAAACCTGATCTATATTACTACAATCATCTTCACTTTTATGAATAGAAAGCTTCGCATCACACTTTAGCTCTGCCTGAGTTAATAGCTCTAAATTTGTTATTCTAATTCCTGCTACCTTTAAAAGAAAATCAAATTCTGGTCCACCTAATAGCTTGATAGCCCCATTAGCGATTAAATCCGTGCTCTGGGCATTGACCTTCTTTAAAATTCCATTTTGATAATCTACTTTTGTGGTAGAAGCATGTTTTAAGGTGATCTCTACCTCACCATTTGCACTTATATTAAGATAAATTCCAACCTCTACTTCTACTCCAGCACTTCCTATAGGAACATGAATACTCCCTAGCTTTAAATCCTGAGAAATGGTTCCTTTATACTTTAGCTTTGAATCACATTCATAGCTGACAGATAAGCTTAGCTGTTCAATGCTTCCCTTTTCAATTTTGATCTTTGGATGAATAGAAATATTAGAGAGAGTGATCTCTCCAGTTATTTTATAACCCTTGGAATACTTATTATAACTTAGTTCCACTTCATCACTTTTGTTTTCTAATACAGCCTTTGAAAAGATCTTTGGATCAGGAATAATAGAAAGCTTATCAAATTCCTGAGTGTGAATAATTTCTGTTTCTTTTCCTACCTTGATGGTTGAATCTAAACCTAATAGTTTTCCAAAATCACTGCTGATTTCTATATTTCCTTTAGTAAAATTAACTTCTAACGTAATATTAGGATTAGATGATTTCATAGGATAAGAAGAAGAAGCAATACTTACTCCCTCTTCTAATTCAATTTCATCTAGATCTACTTCTATTTCTTTATCGATTTCTATCTCCTCTACTAGATCTTCAAGGTTAGCCTGAGTAATAGTTACCATCTTTCCATTGATTCCACTTACCCTATAGCCAATTCCTTCTATCATAACCACATCATCTAATTGTAAATCAAGATCTATTATTTCTACTGTATCCTTATCGATCCATGTATAATGATCTGTCAGATCAATAGTATCCTTTAATTCAACCTGTTCAATATCTTCACATTTATCATTTAAATAATTCACTACTGACTGATCAATTAAATCAGTGGCCTGTTTTTCAGTAAGATAGGTAGATAAATCAGAGGACTCAATAACACTTTGACTATAGTCCTCTAATATTCTGATTACTTCCTCCTTCTTAATATAATCATTAGAATAGGTTTCAGAACTTTCAATGCCATAGGCATCATTAGTTAATTCCATAAACCTTTCTTTAGTGATATATTCCTTGGAACATCCACTTAGAAATACTAAGCAAAGTAAACTACTTAAACATAGTAGCATTCGTTTTAATAGTGTTTTCTGTACTTTCATATTGTCCTGCACTCTGTTCAAGGAAATCTGCATAAGAATTAACGATCGTATGATATTGTTCAAAAAAACGTCCCTTTAATTCAACCATAGTAGTTCGTATTTCATTTCCTGCTTCACTTTCCCATAGGGATTGAGTCTGTGTCAGTCTTTGTTCAATCATATTTAAATCATCATTCAGTCTTTCATTGATTCTTCTGATTTCCTCTGCTAATTCTATTAATTGATTTGTAGTAACTCTAATATCATGTACAATCATATATTTCCTCCTATCCAATCAATCTTTGGACTGCCTCTAAGATAGCATCCTGTGTACTGGTATATGCTTTCGCACTATTTCTTAAAAACATAACATATTCATTTAAAAGATTAGTCATTTTAATAAACTGTTCCTCAAACTGATCCAGCTTTTCCACAAAGGCAGCCTGGTCCTTCCCCTGCCAATAGCTGGAAGCTAATGATACCTGATTATATAATGCGCGATATTGACTCATATAATCATTGATCAGCTCTTCAATATCATTAGCAGCACGATTTAACTCCAAAGTTTCAACCTGTAATTGCATTTTCTTTTTCTCCTTTTCTCGTATTTTTTTAAATCTCTTATTATTTCTTCACAGCTCTGGTATCTTTCCTCCATCTTTTCTTTAAGACATCTTTCAATGATTCCTTTTAATTCCTGATCAGATAGTTCTACTTTCCCATCCCTTGGCATTTTTCCAGTAAACATCATCGCTAAAGTGATTCCCAAGGAATAAAGATCACTTTGATAGGTTGTCTTTCCCACTCTTTCAATCTCTGGAGCACAATAGCCTCTGGTACCAAGTAAGGTTGTATCTGGCTGTTTCTTGTATTTTCTTACAATACCAAAATCAATCAGCTTAATATGTCCATCCTTGATCATAATATTAGCTGGTTTTAAATCTCTATAGATATATCCCATCTGATGAATATAGCCTAATACTTGGCTTAATTCTAAAGCAAATTGAAGCATTTCATCCTTCTTATGATGACTTATAAGATACTGCTCTAGGGTAAGATCAGAGATATATTCTAAGATCAGATAGATCCTCTCTAACATCACATACTCTTTTAACTCTACAATATGGGGATGCTTTAATAGTTGAAGGATCCTTCCTTCATTCATTCCCCCTTCCTTGTATTCCTCTTTGATTTCCTTAATAGCATAAAAGGTATTCTGGTATTTCGCTAAATAAACAATGGAAGAACCACCCTTTCCAAGCTGTTGAAGGATCAGATATTTATCCTGAAATAGTTCTCCTATTTTCAACATACTAAATCAAAAATAACTTCATTCCACTTACAATATTCGCTTCTCTAGCATTTAAACTGGCATCTACTAAGGAACCATCATCCTTATAGATATCGATTCCTTCATAGGCTTCCTCTTCAAATAAACTAAATACTAGAGGGATCATATGTCCTAAAGCCATATCCTCTGGAAATGAGACTTCCATCTTCTGATCAAAGAATGGAATCTGAATAATACATGTTACCTTCATCTTTTCCTCCTATCATAAAAGGATAGAAATCATCTAATAAAATAATTCCACGTCCTTCTATTTTCTTTAATTGAATTTCACAACTGTGATTAAAAATCATACTGAACTGATCCATAAAATCCTGCAGGATCAGCTTTTTCGTAAAATATCTTTGATAGCTGTATCTAATCAGATCTTTACATAAAGCAATCACCACAATAGATGGATCCTGTAATATTTTTAGTAATTCATCTTCATATTTACCTTCCACCTCCTTATTCCATTCTACTATAACTACCTTTTCATCCCTTAAATCATGAAAATAGACTGCTTTCATTTTCTCTTGAATTGCCTCCCTGATTCTTTGATGATCCAATCCATAGATCACGTAATTTCCTTCTACCAAAGATAAAGGAAGGATTCTACGATGCTTATAATCATCAATTAAACCAATTGTGAGACCTGTTAAAGAGGATAATAGAAGCCTTTGCGGTAAAATAGGCATATATAGCCTAGAAGCCTGCCCTGATCCATGATCCATTAGATAATGAATCAAAGCATCTGCTTCACTTTCATGTAAGAAATCCTCAATGGGTAGTCTTTCTACCTTTCTTCTAGGTAAATAGGGATTCCCTGAATAAATACATTTTCCCCTATTTGTAGATTGATTTCTCTCTAAAATAAATTCTCCCTTCTCCTTTAGATAAGCTGCTTCCTTACTATGAATAACCTCCATACTATCCATACTATCCATAACCTTCATACAGATATGAAAATTAGTATTGGACCAGATCTGCTGGTTTACTACTCCACTTGGTTTTTGGGTAGTCAGTAATAAATGAAACCCTAAAGAACGTCCAATACGAGCTATATGAATGATCTCCTCGATCAAAGAACCATGTTCCCCTTTTAGTTCAGCAAATTCATCTACAATAATAATCAGATGACTTAAGGGGAGCTCTATCTTATTTTCTCTATAAAGCTGTTGATAGAGATCAATATCCATTCTACTTATCTTCAGTCTTTCCTTTGTCTGATTAAATATTCTCTGTCTTTCTAGTAATTCTTCCTTTAATCCATACATAGATCGAATTAAATTGATCTGATCTAGATTATGTACTGTTCCAGCAATATGAGGAAGTCTTACCCCCTTACGATCAAACATTTCTGACATTCCTCCACCCTTATAATCAATTAGAAAAAAGGATACTTCCTTAGGAGAATAGTTCACACTTAATAGTAGAATCATCGTAATGATCAACTCTGATTTACCAGAACCTGTCATACCAGCTAACAAACCATGAGGGCCATCTCCCTTTTCATGAAGATCTAAAATAAGATCTAATGACAGTTCTACCTTTAAGGAGCTATAAGCAGGATGTTCCTTATAACGCTTTGTTAGATCAAGCTCTTCAAAGGAGTCTATTTTTAAATAATCAAGTAAGCTGTTGATCTCATATTTTCTTTTTAAATGATGACAATAAAGCATTTCATTTTTAGAAACAGAAGGAAAAAAGGAATGATCATCCGTATGAATAAGATAATCATAGTGTCTATCCTTAAAGCTTACATAGATCTTCTTTTTGCCTTTACATAGATAGCTTATAAAATCTATTCTTTCATCAAAGATCACCTCAAGATCACGATTTAAAGCATAAAGACATAGATAATATAAATACTCCCACCTGTATCTGCCTGTGATCAGGATCCTTTGTCCCTCTTTGATTTCTACTCTTTCAGGTACATGTTCAATGATTCTATCCTTTGTCAGTTCTTTGATCAGATCACTATATTCCTCCTGTTCATAGCTTAATTTAGGCAGGGTATAGGATATATCAGCTTTTTGAGAAGATAAGCCAATATGAAGCTGGTCATGATTTTCAAACAGATATTCTTTTTCTTTCTCTAGAAAGGTTTGAATCTGTTCTTCTATCTTCTTTATATTTCTTACATAACGATCCTGCTTACCTTTATTTTCAATTATGATTTTCTTTTTTTCCTGTTTTCTTTGAAGAACAGGAAATAAAACCATAGAGATCCCCATTCCTCCTACCATAAAGAGACTTCCATAGCTATGTGCTGATGAAACAATAAAAGACATGACCATGGCAAGAATCATAGTAATCGAAGGACCAATCATAAACCATAAAGAAGTAGGATTCATCTTAACAGGATGTTCAGGGGCATCCACTAGAATATCAAGATGATGAAGCATAAAGGGCTCCATATTCAGCCTTATCGAAGGATCATCCTTACAAATGATCCTTTTAACAGGCAGGTTTACCTTTAATGAGCGATCTACAAAGATACCACCAAAAAGAATCAATAAATGACTATTCCCAATAACAATATGATCAAGGCTGTTGAGCTTTTGAGAGAGGATTTTCTGCTGATTCACATAGGTTCCGTTTTTACTTAAATCATAAATTATTCCTTTTTCGATCCTACAATGTAAAAGGGAAACATAGGGAGAAGGAATAATAATATCATTCTCTATTCCTCTTCCTATTCTGATTTCATCTTTTAACTCATAAAAAATAAACAATCTACTCATCTCCTCACTTAAAATAGCCAGAAAAATAAAAAAATACTCACTAATTTGAAAAATAATTATATAATGAAGACAGGTGATACAAATGAAAGCGACATTACAGGCAATTGATCAGGCCAGAAAAGAATTAGGGATCAAATATAAAAAAATACAGATTGAAAATGTAGATTTAAAAAATATCAAGAAGATCGTAGAGAAGAATGAAGATTATGCTTTAAGCAAAAGTGAACTGTTAGAGAGTGAATTAGATAAGGTTTATCAGTATAATGGACAATATCAGGCTTTTATACAGGATGGAAAAGTAATCATTGATGACCTGATCATTGGAAATGTGAAAGAGGGAAATCGTAAAAAACTAGAAGGACAAACAGTGGATTGTACGATCTATGGGGGAAACTATAAAAGGATCACCAAAAAAGATGATGATCCTGTTAATGTGATTCTAACTCATTCTACTATTTATCATGTAGAACTAGAAATCAAGGAATGATCCTTGATTTTTTATTTCGGCTTTTAAACGCTGTGCCAAAGTAATTATATTCTGATGACTAGTAGCAATATTAAAACGAACATAGGTAGGATAATTCCCATATTCCTCTCCCATATCTCCTACTACTTTTACTTTTTCAAGCAACCATTTTTCTAGATCAGGTACAGGGATATTTTTAAAATTCATCCAGATCACAAAGCCCCCTTCCAGCTTAGAGATCTCGATAGGAGTATCCTTAAGTTCTTCTACAAGGTAAAGATATTGTGCATAGACATACTGCTTCATCTTTTCGATCCAGATAGAACCTTCTTTGGAGTAGGCTGCTAATAATGCATTATAAAAGAAGGGATCGATACTGCCAAAGTGGTCTATTTTTCTTTGTTGAAGATATTTCTTTTTTAAGATAGGATCACGAATCAGTACATTTGCATGATTCACTCCTGTAAAGTTAAAAGCTTTGCCTAGAGAGGTAGAAATAACGCAGAGCTGATCTGTGATATTCCCATAGGATATATTTGTTTTAAACTGTATTTCTCCAAAGATCTCATCACTATATATAATAACATTATATTTAAGAGATAATTCCTTTATTTTCTCTAATTCCTCTACCTTAAATACCTTACCTGTAGGATTATGTGGTAAACATAAAATCATCATTTTTGCTTTAGGAGAAGCCATCTTTTCTTCTAGATCTTTAAAATCGATTCTATATTGATTCTTTTCTTCAATCATAGGATTATAGATTATTTTACGAGCATTATTAAGTACAGCTCGATCAAAACGATAATAGGAAGGAGATTGAATAATGATCTCATCCCCTATCTCACTAAAAGCACGAATTGCAGTATTTAAACCAAAGATCGTTCCTAGAGTAGGGATAATATCCTCTTCTTTAATAGTTAGATTTCTTACTTTTTTCATCCATTCTATAATTGAATGATTATAACGTTCATCCTGAATAGTAAAACCATATAGTCCATTTTGTGCGAATTCTACTAATTTTTCACGAATCACAGGGGCTGTCGGGAAATCCATTTCTGCTCCACTTAAAAAGATAATATCTAGATCTAGTTTACTTTCCCATCCACCCTTCATATTTCCATATTCTACTTTTTTTGCTTTGATTTCAAACTCATCCATGCGAATCACCTCTATTTATTATAGTAATTTAGAGTTAACATTGTCAAACTATCATTTCCTAAATAAAAAAGTCGTGGTATAATATAGGTCTAATGGAGGTATTAAAATGGATTATACAGTTGGACAACAATTACATGGTTGGGAAATTACATCTATTCGTGAAATAGATGAAATTAAAGCCACTATGATTTCACTTACACATATAAAGACTAAAGGAGAAATGATTTTTCTAAAAAGAGATGAAAAGAATATGACTTTCTCTGTTACTATGAAGACTTTACCAAAGGATGATACAGGAATCTTCCATATTCTTGAACATTCTACCTTAGGGGGATCTCAAAAATATCCTGTAAAGGAACCATTTGTTGAATTATTAAAGAGTTCTATGAATACTTTTTTAAATGCGATCACCTTTGCAGATAAAACAATGTATCCTGTTTCTTCACAGACACCTAAGGATTTCTTAAATCTTGTAGAGGTATACCTAGATGCAGTATTTGCACCTAGTGTATTAGTAAATAAAGATATCTTTTTACAGGAAGGTTGGCATTATGAACTTTTAAATCAGGAAGATACACCAATCTATAAAGGGGTTGTATTTAATGAAATGAAGGGAGCTTATACTTCTGTAGATACTTATATTGAAAATGGAATGAATAAGCTATTATTCGCTGATAACTGCTATCAGTATGAATCAGGTGGATATCCTGCTTCTATTCCTAGTTTAACTTATGAATCATTTGTAAAGCAGCATGATCAGTATTATTCTATGACTAATGCAAGATTCTTCTTAGATGGGGATGCACCATTAGAAGAAGTATTAGCATTAATTGAAGAATATGCCAATAAAGAAGAATATATCGAAATGAATGCAACCATCAATAAACAGGAAGAAAAAACTGGTTTATTCAATACGATCCAATATCCTATTGATGAAAAGGAAGATAAAGCTGGTAAAGCCATGATTTCCTTTGGAAAAATTGCCTGTGATTTTGATGAAATTGAAAAGATCTATGCTTATAAGATCTTATGTAACTATTTATGTTCATCTAATGATTCGCCAATTAAGAAAGCTATTCTTGATTCTAATTTAGCACAGGATGTTAATTTAGATCTATATGATGGAATTAAACAGCCATGGTTATCTTTAACTGTAAGATACACTGATTCTTCTAAATTAGATACCATCAAGGAAGCTATTATTCAGGCTTTAAAGGATGAATTAGCAAAGGGATTAGATCATAAGATTATTGAAGCTAATTTAAGCTACTTAGAATTTAAAGCAAAGGAAAAAGGAAACAGCTCCTTCCCTGAAGGTTTATCTTATAATATCAATGTATTAGATTCATGGCTATATGGTGGGGATCCTGCTTTATTTTTAGAAGTCAATGATACCTTTAAATCATTAAGAAAGAAGCTTGTACAGGGATATTTTGAAGCTTTAATTCAAGGTTTCTTAGATCATAAGGACTATACTGCTACTTTAGTTGTTGAACCTTCTACTACCCTTACAAAAGAAATGGAAGAGGATGAAGCAAATCGTATTCAAACTATTGCTGCTTCATGGGATAAAGAAACAAAAGAAAAGATCATACAAGAAAATCAACATTTATTAGCCTGGCAGCAATCTATTGATACACAGGAACAGTTAGATACAATGCCTAAATTAACATTGGAAGATATTTCCAGTGATGTGGAAAAGGTAGAAAGTACTCAGACTACCTATAAGGATGTTCCAATTGTGAAATATCAGTTTAATACAAATGGAATTACTTATTTACGTTTATATTTCTCAGTAGCTTCTTTAAAACAGGAAGACTTCGCTAAATTAGCTTTATTCAGCTCTTTATTAGGTGATACTCCTACTGAAAAATATAATGTTATTGATTTACAGACAGAAACTAAATCAGTATTTGGAGCATTCTCCACTAGTTTATCTGCTTTTGATGAAATTGGAAATACAAAGGAATGTAAACCATATTTTGTGGTAAGATGTTCATTCTTAGATGAAAATAAACAGAAAGCTTATGATTTAATTGAAGAGGTTTTACTACATACTATATTTGATCAAAAGAAGATCAAGGATCTATATGTTCAAATGGAAACTGCATTGCAGCAATCCGTTATGATGAGTGGTCATAGCTATGGTACAAAGCATATTTTAGCTTCTCACTTAGCTAAGGATACTATAGCTGAATTAACTGGTGGTTATACATTCTATATGTATCTAAAGGAATTTAATAAGAACTTTGATCAGAATATTCAGGGATTAGTAGATTACTTTAAAGGATTAGCATCTATCTTTACAACTGGTAATTTAACAGTTACCTATAATGGAGAAAGTGATGTTACTTCATTCATTGATCAATTAGCTATTTCAAATAGACATGAAGAAAAAATGACTATTGAACTATTACCTTCTACTAATGAAACAATTAAGGTTCCAACTCAGATCTCATATGCAACATTAGGTGGAAATATCTATGAAATGGGTGATTATCATTTTGGTGCAATGAAGGTATTATCTAAGATCGTTACTTTAGAATATCTATGGAATGAAATCAGAGTAAAGGGTGGAGCTTATGGCTGTGGTTTACAGGCTTCAATGTCTGGTGATATAAGCTTCTATTCTTATCGTGATCCTTCAGCTGTTAAGTCAATTGAAACCTTTAAAAAGACAAAGGAATTTGTTGAAAAGTATTGTCAGGATAAAGAGAATGTAGATAAGTTTATTATTTCTACTATAGCTGATGAAGCAATCCTATCCATTGGAGGTAAGATGGCTCTAGGTGATCGTAATTACTTTATGAATATTCCTTATGAACAGGAATTAAAGATGCGAAAGGATACTTTATCTACAACTGTTGAAGATATCTTATCTGCTGTAAATGATTTAGAGAAGATCATTGAATTAAATCACACATGTGTAATTGGAAATGAATAATTTCTAAAAACGATTAAAAAGCTAAGTATTAAGGTACTTAGCTTTTGCTTTTAATATAGTAATTTTTAAAATTAAATATGGTAGAAGGAATTAATCCACAAAAGGCAAGAAGAAGACTGTTTGTAAATTGGGTCACTTCATTCTTGTATTGAAGCGTAGATAAAATAATACACAAAATTGCAATAGTAAGCCCAATAAAGGTTTCTTTTTTAGAGAAACTTAATTGGTGTCTAAAAGCTAAAAATTGAGAAATAGCATATAGAATTACAATTAAATACATGATCATAAATTGACTATCCCTGAATACCGACATATACATCCATCCTTTCCAATCTTCTTTTGTATAATTAGTTAATTTACCAGTACTATAGATAGATAACGGTATATAAACTTTAGGATATGTTGTCCAATAACATGCTGTTGAAGCTTTGTACCAATTTCCATGATAGGAAGTTGCATAATTAATAGTCAATAAACCCCAACCATTATTATCAGCCGTTTTAATCTTGCTAGCTGTCCATATATTTATAATACTACATACAGTCGCTGTGGCAGTTGCTAATCCACACATATAAGCCATTCCACTGGTAATTCCTCTTGCAATCAACGCACTTGACAATGCTTTACCACCATAATTTATAGATAATGTTCCTAATATCGAATAATATGTTGAACTAGTTCTCATTTTATAAAATTCTTTATAACCTTCATCCGTATGTGGAAAATATGTAATATTTTGAATCCAACAGTTGCCGTCATTAGTTAAACTAGGTACATTTCCTGTTGATTTCCAATATCCTCCTAATGTTTTAGTACTATGATATATTGATAACGTACCACTGAAATCAGCTAAATTCATAATTTGATTTTGAACATTACTTCCAGCTGATCTTAATTTTTTGAATGATTTTACATACAAAGTATTGGTAATATTACTATAATCAGTTTCAACGTTTTCAAACATATTAGCAATCTGCTCATCCATAATATTTTTATATGGACAATCTTCAGAAAGAATAAATGGATTAGACGAAGTTCCTTTACCACCTACAATATATTC
>R17__coassemble_366_pt1 | contig 23898 bp, 17 predicted proteins | sample R17__metabat2_high_PE_012 | metagenome-assembled genome bin R17 | reverse complement strand
CCTGGCCGTCCGTGTAGCCATATCCCTATGGGAGGTCTGTTTCATGCACAGTTTTTCTGTGACAAGAGCTATTGTATAAAAGATTAAAGGATTTGTCAAAACTTTTTTGAAGAGTATTCAATCATCCTATATCAATAATGTTTCCAGAAATTTCTGAATTCCTCTTGAGTAATGCATCCATTCCATTCATAGATCACATAGTCATCCTGCTGCCATGTATATTGTACCTTAGAGGGTCTAAAGTTGTTTTTTAAATAAAAATTAGCTCTTTGGATTCTTTGCAGATAGTTACTTCTTTGTTTATTGATCTTTTCTAAATCAGCTATAATGATCTGAGTGGGATATAATTCTTGAATCGTATATAGTATTTTTGATCCTATTCCCTTATTTTGATATGGTTTTAGTACTCCAAGATAGAGAATATGGGTAATCTTTAAATAAGTTAACAGCATAATAAATCCACATAATTGATTCTCATTAAAGAAAAGATAGAGCGCACTTCCTTCTCTTTGTTTTAATATATGAAGATCCATACGTTCATTTTCTGGAAACAGTTCATTATAGTATGGTTCTATTGTGTTATATTCTTTAGATAATTTATATTTCATCGTATTCCTCTTTTCTTTTTTTATTATATCACGATTTTTCTTTTTATTCTTAATCAGGTTGTGTTAAAATAATGAATTAGGAGGAAATTATTATGGAGTATTCAAATATTTTAAAAAAGCATAAGAAACAGTGCAGAATTCTCTTAGATGCCTTACTAGAAAAATATGAATTTGCTTCTATTTTAGGAAGCCATAGAGTGGCTAAGATCATTAGTGTAGATGATCATGGAAGTTCTATTAATAACCGCAATGAAGCTGGCTATACGATTCGTTTATATAAAGATGGGCACTATTATGAATATGCTACTGATACGATCGATCAGCCTGTTGATGAGTTAGTCTGTCATATTCAGGATTCTCTTGTCTTAGATGAAAAGGTTTCTAAACGTATTAAAAAGATCGATGTAATGCATGAAGAAAAGTTGACAAAGGTATTTAGTCGTTTAGATGAAGGAAAGGTTTATACTATCAAGGAATTAAAGGAAGAATTAACAAAGATCCACGATACGATCAAAGTTCAAAATCAACTGGTAGTAGCAGCTAATGTGAGAATGATGATCCGTGAAGAGTCAAGTATGTATTTAAGTCCAAATAAAGATCTTGAACAGTTCTATACATGGACTAATCTAAATATGATGGCAGTTGTTAGAAATGAAAAAGGAATGAAGAATTATCATGCTTCTGTTAACTACAATAATAATGAAAGATGTATTTTGGAAGCCTACGAAAGGATTCCTGAATTAGTGGATACTGCTATCATGTTATTGGATGCTACTGCCATTGAACCTGGTTATTATGACGTAGTCGTTGATCCATCCGTAGCAGGATTAATTGCTCATGAAGCCTTTGGTCATGGGGTAGAATTAGATATGTTTGTTAAGCATAGAGCGAAAGCAGTTAATTATGTAAATGATTATGTAGCAAGTCCAATTGTAAGTATGAAGGATGGAGCAGCAAGTACATTATCAGCAGCTTCTTATTTCTTTGATGATGATGGAATTTTAGCTCATGATACATTAGAAATAGAAAAGGGGATCTTAAAGCATGGAATCTCTGATTCTTTATCTGCTCTGCAGCTTCATCAGGAACCTACTGGTAATGGTAGAAAGGAAAGCTATTTAAAGAAATCTTATTCAAGAATGACAAATACCTTCTTTTTACCAGGAAATGATAAAGTAGAAGATATGATTGCTTCAATCGATCATGGGTATATGATCTGTGGTTCTTCTAATGGAATGGAGGATCCAAAGAACTGGCAGATTCAGTGTGTAGCAACCTATGGAAAGGAAATCAAGGATGGTAAATTTACAGGAAAGATCGTTGCTCCAGTAGTTATTTCAGGATATGTACCTGATCTATTAAAATCAATCTCTATGTTATCTGAGGAATACCATGTCTTTGGTTCTGGTATGTGTGGAAAAGGATTTAAGGAATGGGTCTATGTCAGTGATGGTGGACCTTATATGAAAGCGAAGGTGAAGTTAGGATGATCAAATTAATTCAGGAAGTAATCAAAGAAATTCCAGCTATTACAGATTATAAGATCAAAGCAGTTACTTCATCTACCTATGAATTATTCTATGTATTAAAGGAATTAGAGGTATCGAGAGCTACAGATTCTACCTCTTATAGTGTAACGATTTATACCACTGTAGAAAATCAAAGAGGAAGTACTAATATTACAGTTCATTCCTTTGATACAAAAGAGGATCTATTAGAGAGCTTTAAAGAAGGGGTAGAAAATGCCAATAGTGCTCTTAATCCATATTATGAACTAGTTGAATCAGCACCTTTTGAAAATGAAGAGAAGCAATACGATGATGATGCCAAACTTGCCAGTTCAATTACAGAGGCTGTATTTAATGCTAAACAGTATGAACAGGGATGGATCAATTCTACTGAGATCTTTTTAACTCATCAGTATATTCAAATGATCAACTCTAAAGGAATCAACTATGGTTATAATCATTTTGAACTATTGATGGAAATTATTCCTACATGGCAGGGGGAAGAAGAGGAAGTAGAATTATTAGATGTATATCGTTCTTCTGTTGTTGATCCTGCAGCTATTCAAGAAGAGGTTGAGGATGCCTTAGAAAATGTAAAGAATAGAGCTATTGCGAAAAAGATTGAAAATAAAAAGGTTGGGGTTATCCTGCAAAAAGGAGAAGCACATCGTGTATTTAATAGTTTTGCTAATGAAGGTACCTATAGTCAATTCTATCATCATACAAATCTATATGAAGTTGGAGATGCTATTCAAAAGAATGCTTCTGGGGATCTATTAACGATCACAGCTTTACCAGTGATCAAAAATAGTATTACTTCTTCTCCTGTGGATGAAGATGGTATTATCCTACAGCCTTTAACAATTATTGAAGATGGTATTTTAAAGCATCGCTGGGGAACCAATCAGTTAGGACAATATTTAGGAGAAACTCCAACTGGAAATTACCGTAATATTGAAGTTAAGGCTGGTAAAACAAGCTTTAAGGATATGACCTTATCTCCAGTTCTATTAGTCGCTAATATGTCAGGTATTCAGATTGAAAGATATTCAGGCTATATTGGTGGAGAAGTAAGACTTGGTTATTATATTGATGGAGATACTGTGATCCCAGTAACCGGATTATCGATCACAGGTAATCTAAATGAAATGAAAAACGATATGATCCTTTCTCAAGAAACCTGTACAAGCAGTGGATGGTCTGGATGTTATGGACCTAAATATATTTTATTTAAAGAAGGATTCAAGATTGGATAAGAAAAGGAGTTCGTTTAACGAAAACGAACTCTTTTTTGTATTTCTGATTCTAAATGATAGTGGATAACTCCATAGATAAAGGATGAAACAATAAGAATAGGATGTAAGGTTAATAATCCGCTGGCAATTGGAATAGCAATTTCAATTAAGACAGTTGGTAGATTGATTTTATTGATTCCATAGATAATACGCATATTATTGTTCATAAAGTATCTCATATAGATTGCATAGTATATAAATAACAATATAAAGCAGATCCCTATCCAGCTATAATAGGCTACACTAGAGCTGAATCTAGCTAAAAAGGTAATCGTAAAGATATTTACTAAATTGGCTATTTTAGCGATATATTCTAAGATCGTTGCTCTCTTCCCTATTTTACGATTATCTTTATTCTGAATCATAAAAAGGATCACAGGAGCATTTAAAAATAAATAGATAGCTAAGGCAATAACGTTCATTCTATCTTCCTCCAAATAATAGATCTAATAGGAAATGAGGATCCTTATTGGCTTTTTTATAAGCTAGATTACAGATTGCACAATAGGTGATGACCTCATTCTGTTTTGTTTTTGAAGCATTGATTTCAATCAATTTACGATGTTCACTTCTGCTCATTTCTTTTTGAACAGGCTCTACTTTCTCAACAGCTTCAATGTTCATTTTTAATAGTAAAGAGCGCACTGTCTGATCGATTGGATGATCTCTATAGCCATAAAAGCAATCCTGAATCAACAGTTTTTTCCCATGATAATCAGGAAAAGAAAAGGTTTCATCCTGATCAATGAGTTCATAGACAAATTGTAGATTTTGAATATCAGCTAATGATTCTAATTCTACAGAACAGTTATTACAGATCAGCAGTACTCGACTATCTTCTTTGATCTCTTTATAATATTCTTTGCAGCAGCCTGTAGGAGTAATACCATATTTTTCCTGCAGATATTGTTTTAGCTTTTCACTGCTTTCACCATAGCCTGCTTTAATACGACATCCTGGATAAAAAATCGTTTCCATTGCGATTCACCTCTTTTCCATTATACAACAAAAAAAGCTATTTGGAAAACCAAATAGCCTGATTTATTAATCTAGATCCTGTCCATTAGAAGCGATAACCTTCTTATACCAATAGAAGGAATCCTTTTTATATCTTGCCATATCCTTTAAATCAAATTCATCACGGTTAACGTAGATAAATCCATAACGTTTTGTAACGCCCTGATGAGTAGATACTAAGTCAATAGCAGACCATGGAGAATATCCCATTAGGTTTACACCATCAGTAATTGCTTCCTGACAAGCCTGAATATGAACTCTTAAATAATCAATACGATAATCATCGTGGATTGAACCATCTTCTTCTAGTTTATCTGGTACACCACATCCATTTTCAGTAATTAATAGTGGTAAATGATATCTTTCCCATAGCTGTCTTAAAGTAATTCGTAATCCAGTAGGATCGATTCCCATTCCATAGGATGTACGTTTTTGTAATGGGTTTGGAGCTCCCTGAGCAAGTCCTGGTTCAGTCATTAATCCAACCATGAATTCTCCTGGTTTATTTTTAGCTTCTTTTCCATCTTCATAAGAGATATATTTCATTGTTCCACCACCATAGTAGTTGAAAGCAATAAAGTCTGGTTTACCAGCTGCAAGGATTTCCATATCTCCATCCTGAATTTCTGGTTCAGCATCGTTCTGTCTTAAATATTCCATAAAGGCTTCTGGATACTTACCAAATACAGCTGTATCTAAGTACATTCTGTTTCTTAGCTGATCATAATCCATAGCTGCTAAGTAATCTTCTGGTGAAGAAGAAGCAGGATATTGACATGTGATGTTTGGTGCAGGTGCGATCTTTGAATCTGGAAGCATCTTATGACATTCGATCATTGCTCTTGCTTGTGCTAATAACATATGATGGTTGCACTGATATTTTGCTTTTTCACTAGGATATGGGTGATAGATTACCATCATATTCTGTTCATTGATCGTTAACCAGTAATGTACACGGTCTCCATAGTTTTCAAAACATACCTTAACATATCTGACATAATCTTCAATACATTGTCTTGATGCCCATCCACCATATTTATCCTGTAATGCCTGTGGTAAGTCAAAGTGATATAATGTTACTACTGGTGTAATATTATATTTTACGATTTCATTAATTAAATTATTGTAGAATTCTACCCCTTTAGGATTGATTTCACCATCTCCATCAGGAATAATTCTTGGCCATGCAATAGAGAAACGATATTCTTTAAATCCCATTTCAGCTAGTAAAGCAATATCTTCTTTATAATGATGATAGTGGTCAGAAGCTACATTAAAGTTAGTAGTTCCTTCTGGAATAGCAGCTGTATCAGATACTGATAGCCCCTTTCCATCTTCTAAATAAGCTCCTTCTACCTGATATGCTGAAGTAGAAGCTCCCCATAAAAATCCTTCTGGGAAAGGTTTAAGTGTATGATATTTCATTTTGATCTCCTCCTAATATCACTTTCTATTCTAACAGACTTTTTATCAAACGGAAAGCGTTTTCTATATAATGAAAAGATTTTCCACAAAAAAAGGTCCCATTTGGGAACCTTTTATCTACATGCTTCTAATGCTTGAGCAACGTCAGCAATAATATCTTCTACAGCTTCAATACCAACTGATAAACGAATTAGGTCTGGTCCTACTCCACCAGCAATTAATTCTTCATCACTCATCTGTCTATGAGTTGAAGAAGCAGGATGTAATACACATGTATGAGCATCAGCTACATGAGTAGCGATCATAGCAACCTTTAAGTTAGCCATGAATTTTTCAGCAGCAGCTCTACCACCTTTAACTCCAAATGATACTACACCACAAGTACCGTTAGGCATATATTTCTTTGCTCTTTCATAGTATTTATTGCTTGGAAGTCCTGCATAGTTAACCCATGCTACTAAATCATGTGCTTCAAGGAATTCGGCTACCTTCTGAGCATTTTCACAGTGTCTAGGCATACGTACATGTAAAGATTCTAATCCTAAGTTTAGTAAATAAGCATTCATAGGTGCCTGAATAGAACCAAAGTCTCTCATTAACTGAGCAGTACATTTTGTGATAAAGGCTCCCCCTAAACCAAATTTCTTAGCATAAGTAATACCATGATAAGAATCATCAGGAGTAGTTAAACCAGGGAATTTATCAGCATATGCCATCCAGTCAAATTTACCTGCATCAACGATTGCTCCACCAACTGTAGCATCATGACCATCCATATATTTTGTAGTTGAATGAGTTACAATATCACATCCCCATTTAATTGGCTGACAGTTAATTGGAGTAGCGAATGTATTATCTACAATTAGAGGTACACCATGCTTATGAGCAACATTAGCCCAAGTTTCAATATCAAATACAATTAAAGCTGGGTTAGCAATTGTTTCACCGAATACTGCTTTTGTATTTGGTTTAAATGCTGCTTCTAATTCTTCAACTGAACAGTCAGGATCTAAGAAAGTAAATTCAATTCCCATCTTTTTCATAGTAACATTGAATAAGTTATAAGTTCCACCATAGATAGTTGATGAAGCAATAACATGGTCACCACAGTTAGCAATATTGAAGATTGCATAGAAGTTTGCTGCCTGTCCTGAAGATGTTAACATAGCTGCAGACCCACCTTCTAGTGCACAGATTTTATTAGCTACATAATCATTAGTTGGATTCTGTAATCTTGTATAGAAATAACCACTTGCTTCAAGGTCAAATAGTTTTCCCATATCTTCTGAAGTATCATATTTAAAAGTTGTACTTTGTACAATTGGAATCATTCTAGATTCACCATTTTTTGGTTCATATCCAGCTTGGATACACATTGTTTCTTGTTTCATTTTATTTCCTCCGTAGTAATATCTTTTTAAATTCTATCATAAATTGATTATCCATTCAAGAATATCTAAAATTCTTCTAGACAAAATAAAAAATCTAGCAATATGCTAGACTCTTACCAGGAAATCAGTTCATATCCTGTTTCAGTAACAACTAGTTGAACTTCCCATTGAGCAGATAATGAATTATCCTGTGTATAGATGGTCCAACCATTTTCTGAATCTAAATAGACATGTCTTTTACCAGCATTGATCATTGGTTCAATTGTAAACATCAATCCTGGAGCCATGATCATTCCAGTATTTCTTCTTGTGGTAAATCCTACCCATGGATCTTCATGGAATTCTAATCCAACCCCATGTCCACCTACTTCAGCTACAACTGAATAACCGTGTTTCTTTGCTTCAGCATTAATGTAGGCACCAATATTTCCAATACATTCATATGGTTTTACTTCATTTAAACTATCTAAGATTACTTGATGTGTAAATTCAACAAGATCTTTTGCTTCCTGTGATACTTCTCCAATCATAAACATTCTTGAACTATCTGAGAAATATCCATCAAGGATCGTAGAACAGTCAACGTTGATAATATCTCCATCTTTAAGAATAATATCTTTAGATGGGATCCCATGACATACTTCATTATTGATAGAAGTACATACACTCTTTGGAAATCCTTCATAATTTAATGGTGCAGGAATAGCACCCATTTCTATTGTTTTATTATAAACAATATCATCAATATCCTGAGTTGACATACCTGCACAGATCTTTTTAGCGACTTCATCTAAAACAGCAATATTAACTGCTGCAGACTTTTTAATTTTTTCGATCTGTTCTGGAGTTTTGATCAGCTTATGATCAGGAATTGTTTTTCCTTTTAGCTTTAACATTCCTAATTTTGAATCAAATTCAGAATGACAGTTTTTATATTTTTTCCCGCTGCCACACCAGCATGGATCATTTCTACCAAGTTTAATTTGCTTAGTACTCATTTTTCATACCTTCTCTCTTAACACTCACTATTTTCCTACAAATCAGTAAATAAATCAAGTAATAAAAAAGAAATATAGTTAGAAATAGCTAACAAAAAACATCTCCCTATAAGAGAGATGTTTAATTCTTAATTTACATCCATTGAGTTCCGTCAGCTCTTTCAAGGATAAAACGGATCATTTCAAATAATTCTTCTTTTGTAGTAGTTCTGAATAAGAATACATGGTTACCCATTGCAGCAGCTAATGCTTCTGGTACTGGTGTAGATAATACTACTTTATCTCCATATTTAGCCTGAACTTCTTCATTTGAGTGTGCATAAGCGATACCATCACGTTTTCCTGCATAACCAACCCAATATTTACGTTCAATATTAGTTCTTAATTCATTGAAAGCAATCATATCAGCCCATACTGAATATACATCGATATCATAAGCATAGTTGATCATATCTGGCATATAAGCACCAGGAGCTCTCATATTAACTTCTAGACCAACGATATCTCCTTTTTTACCTAATCCTTCTTTATCCTGATCAAGTCTAAAGAATTCAAAATGATAGAAACGAGAACGAGTATCAAATGCCTTAACACATCTTGATCCTACTTCATACATATCAGGTACTACTGAGATTGGTTGAGAATAGAAGGCAGTATCTGAAGCATCATTTACGTTATCCATGATTGAATTTAACATAACATGTGATGTACATACTAAGATATTCTTATCAGCATCAGTTACCCCGTCAAATGTTTCAACATGTCCAGTTACGAATTCTTCCATAATGAATTGAACATGTGGATCCTTTGTAGCGAAGAAATAGTCTAAATCAGCATCTGATTTTAATTTATAAGTAGAAGAAGCACCTACACCATTGTCAGGTTTTACAACTACTGGATATTGAACTTCATGAGCAAATGCTTTTGCTTCTTCATATCCATCAACTAATAAATAACGAGCTACTGGAACACCAACTGATTCATAGACAGCTTTCATTTTTGATTTGTATTTCATGCTTGACATGTTTTCAATCTTAGTTCCTGTATTTACATTGAATTCTGTTCTTAATGTAGCTTCTGTTTCAAGCCAATATTCATTTTCAGATTCGATCCAGTCGATCTTACCATATTTATGAGTAAAATATCCAACTGCTCTATATACTTCATCAAAGTTTTCTAATGATGAAACTTTATAATATTCAGTACATGAATTAATACATTCTGCTGGTAATGTTTCATATGGTTGATCACCAATTCCTAAAACATTAACTCCTCTTTGTTTTAATCTGTCGCAGAAATTGAAATAGTAAAGTGGAAAGTTTGGCGAAATAAATACTAGGTTCATTTTAAAATCCTCCTTCTAGAACTTTGTTTAAAAAGTATGGTAACTGAATTCTCCACCATGGCCAGTCATGGTTTACATCGTATCCCCATCTATCAATAAATGCATTTACACCTAAGCGTTTAAATTGATTTTCTACCTTAGTGATACATTCTCTCATTTCATCTTCCCATGCACCCTGTCCACAGCATACATAGATTGCTGATTTGTTGTAGGCATCTACATATGGATGATCAGGAGACATACCACTTAAGTATTGAGTTGGTGTATTTGCATAAATTAAATCATCATAATAATTTTTAAAGAACATTTCACTATCGTAGTAACCACTCAGTGCAATTGTTCCACAGAATAAATCTGGTCTTCTTAGCATAAAGTTTAAGCAATGAGTTCCTCCCATTGAACAACCAGTTGTTAAGATCTTTCTTGTAGCTGATTCTGGATTAATTTCATGAATTCTTGATACTAATTCTTCACAAATATAATTGTACCATTTTTCATGTAATTCAATTCTCTTTCTTGGATCTCCATATTCATCAGACCAAGTTTCAATGTCAATACTGTCGCAGCAGAATAACTGAACTACTCCACTATCAATTTTATCAGCAATAACATCAGTCATTTTAAATCCTTCGTAATCAAAGAATCTTCCGTTTTGAGCTGGGAATACTAAAATAGCTAAACCTCCAGTTCCATAAACGTTAAATTCCATATCTCTATCAAGAAAATGACTATATTCTTTATAATAACTCTTTTCCATCAAATCACTCCTTAATATATAGTAAGATTATAACTTATATGCTTACTAAATTGCAAGAAAAAGCCGATTCTAATTAAGAAAATTCAATATTTTCCTAAATAATAAGCATTAGTCTAAACTAATGCCTATTGTACTTTTATTTCTCCTGCAATTACTTTCTTATAATCTTCTAGATTTTTCTTTAGTAATTCTGGGGTATTTAATTCATAAGGACATTTTTTCATACATGCTTTACAGTTCAGACAGTTTTCAATTTTCATCATTTCTGCCTGGAAATCTTCAGATAACCATCTCTTAGATGGTGAACGTCTGATCATTAAAGACATACGAGCACATTGATTGATCATAATTCCTGCAGGACAAGGCATACAGTATCCACATCCTCGACAGAAATCTCCTGATAATTCATCCTGTTCCTTTTGAATAAAGGCCTTCATTTCTTCATCAAGTGTTACTTCATTATTAAAATAAGATAACCATTCGTCTAATTCTGATTGTCTTTGAATTCCCCAGATTGGCATTACTCCATCAAACTGGCTCATAAATGCCATAGCTGCTTTTGAATTTGTGATTAAACCACCAGCTAAGCCTTTCATACAGATAAAACCAACATTGTTTTCCTGACAAACCTTCACTAATTCTAATTCTTTAGGACCAGCTAAATAGCTGAATGGAAATTGTACAGTTTCATATAAGCCAGATTTTGCAGCATCGATAGCAACCTGAATCTTATGAGCTGTAATTCCAATATGTTTGATTTTTCCTTGTTTCTTAGCTTCCAGCATACATTCATACATACCTGTTCCATCTCCAGGTGCATAGACCTGACTTGCACAATGGAACTGATAAATATCTACATAGTCAGTTTTTAGTAAAGATAATGATAAATCCAGCTGATCCATAAAATCTTCTGGCTTTTTTGCCATAGATTTAGTTGCGATATAATAGCTAGAACGATCATAAATTGATAAAGCTTCTCCTAACTTTTCTTCGCTATCGGAATAAGCTCTAGCTGTATCAAAGAAGGTCATACCTCCTTCATATGCATTACGTAAAATTTTAACTGCTTCTTCTTTTGAAGCTCTTTGTACTGGTAATGCCCCAAAGCCATTTTGTGGTGCAGTAATACCAGTTGATCCTAATGTTACATTCTTCATTTTCTTTCTCCTCTTATCTTTATTCATTATAACATTTCTTTCTACTTATATAAATAAGAAAATAGATATGTAAGATTCGTATTCATAATTTTTTAAGTATTTAAAATATCTAGAAGAATTATAAAGCAATAAATATGGAATCGCGATGGTTCTAAATTTATAGTATTATAAAATAAAAAGACTTGATTTTCATCAAGTCTCTTATGAGTAAAGAAATTATTTCATTAATTCTTCATATAATGCTTCATAAGTCTTAGCACTTAATTCCCAGTCAAGCTTTTCAGCCATTGTGTTTTGAACTAAGATAGCCCAATCTTCTTTATTATTGTATGTTTCGATAGCACGATCGATACAATCCATCATTTCATGAGCATTGAAGTTTGTGAAGCTGAATCCAGTACCAGTCTTGTCATACATGTTCCAAGCCTTTACTGAGTCCTTTAATCCACCTGTTTCTCTTACGATTGGTGGAGTACCATAACGCATTGCCATCATTTGTGATAATCCGCATGGTTCAAATTTAGATGGCATTAAGAATAAATCACATCCAGCATAGATTCTCTGTGATAATTTAAAGTCATAAGCAATAATAGCTTTGATCTTACCACCTGAAATAGAATCATAATATGCTAATGAAGCTTCATAATCCTTATCACCAGTTCCTAAGAAGATGAATTGAGCGTCTCTCTTAATGAATTCTTCCATACGGTTATTGATTAAGTCTGTACCCTTTTGTGCAGTTAATCTTGAAACAAAACCAATTAATGGAACATCTGGATTAACTTCTAATCCTAATTCTTCTTGTAATGCAGCTTTATTTTTAGCTTTTAATTCAATTGTACTAGCATCAAATTGTTGTACAATGTTTGGATCTGTAGCTGGGTTGTTTACATCATAGTCAATACCATTTAAGATACCATGTAAAACATCCTGACGATCTCTTAAGATATACTGTAAACCTTCACCATATTCATCAGTTAAAATTTCCTGAGCATATGTTGGTGAAACAGTTGTAATCATATCTGAATATAAGAATGCAGATTTCATCATATTGAAGCAATCATCATTCTTTAAGTTACCATTTTCATATAAGTACATTGGTAATCCAAATAATTCAGTAATTTCTTTTGGATCAGCTTTTCCTTGGAATGCTAAGTTATGTACTGTAATGATAATCTTAATGTTTTCATACATTGGGTAATATTGATATCTTTCTTTGTATAAAGGAGCAATCATTGAAGTTTGCCAGTCATTTAACTGAATAATATCAACATCTAATTGTAAGTGAGAGATTAATTCTAAGACTGCGAAATCAAAGAATGCGAATCTTTCATCATCGTGTCCATAACCGTATAAACCAGGTAAACCAAAATATTCTTCATTATCGATAAAATAATAAGTTACACCATCAGCTACAGCTTTGAAAACACCACAGTATTTTTTTCTCCATCCTGAATAAATATCGTAATTAGTTACATATTCTAACTGATCTTTTAATTTCATATCACGATATTTTGGTAAAACTACTGTACATTCATGTCCATTAGCAGCTAGCGCTTTAGGTAAAGCACCTAAAACGTCAGCTAATCCACCGGATTTGATATATGGAGCACATTCGCTAGTTGCAAATAATAGCTTCATTAAATGATATCTCCTTCTTTAACATATAATGGGGCTTCAGGAGTACCAGCAATTTCAGTATGCATCTTAACTTGAGCATCTTTATCTAAGATTACATTTTCAAGAACAGCATTAGCAGCAACAGAAGCACCGTTTAATAAGATACTGTTCTTAACTACAGCACCCTTACCGATTACTACGTTTCTTGAGATAATTGAATGTTCAACTTGACCATCAATAATAGCACCATTAGCTACGATAGAAGATTTAACATTTGCATCTTCTTTATACTTAGTTGGTGGAGTATCATTTGTGTTAGTATAAATTGGCCAGTTTGATTTAAATACTTGAGTAAATACTTCGATATCACACATAGATAATGAATGTTGGAAATAAGAAGCTAATGAACGGATGTCCATTGCAAATCCTCTGTATTCAATAGCGTTAATATCTTTTTCATCAGCTACATAAGCTAAAGTTTCTTTTAAGTTGAAGAAAGCAGAAATTTCGCTTGCTTGTTTTAATAATTTTAATAATTCATCTTTGTTGATTACATAAGTAGCTAAAGAAATATTTCTTTCTTTCTTGTTACCTTTGTTTTCTTTGATTTCAGCAACTTTGTTTCCATTTAATTTGATATAGTTGCATCCAACATAATCAACATCTGCATTATCGATTGCTTTATAAACGATAGAGATAGGTGATCCACTAGCTTCATGTTCAGCAACGATATCAGCATAGTTCATAGTAGTAACAACATGAGCAGGAGTAATTACTACATAATCAGCTTCATTCTTTTCGATGAATGCGATATTTTCAATTAAGTTATTTACATCATGGTTATAGCTTGGATTTCCCATGTATTGTTCATCCATTAATAATGAAACACCACCAGATTTTGAGTTGAAGTTCCATGCGTTTCCATAACCCATGTGTTTTAATAATGATCTAGGTTTATCTTGAATTAATACTGCTACTTTATCAATTTGTGAGTTAGATAAGTTTGATAAAGCGAAGTCAATAATTCCATAACGTCCTAAGAAGCTAACTGAAGCAACTGGACGTTTGTCTGCTAATCCTTTAATTCTTACATCTGAATGTAAGTTAATAATTCCAAGTGTCTTTGCCATATTAGTTATTCCTCCTTACCACTAGTTATTAGATTTTAATGCTACCTTGTTTGCTTCACCTTTAACTACTGTACCAGCAGAAACAACATAGTTTTCATCGATAATTGCATAGTAAACTTCAGCACCTTCTTCGATTAATGCACCAGGCATGATTACTGAGTCAACAACTTTTGCACCTTTACCTACATGTACATTGTCGAATAATACTGAGTTTTTAACTTCACCATCAATGATACATCCTTGTGTAATCATTGAGTTACTGATATTTGCATCTTCTAAGATTAATTGTGGGTGAGATGTAGTATCTCCTGTATAAATCTTCCAATCAGATTTTTCATTATATAAGTCTAAGTCCTTATCTTCTAATAAGTCCATATTAGCTTGCCATAATGAATCTACAGTTCCTACGTCTTTCCAATATCCATCGAATTCCCAAGCTACTAATTTCTTTCCACCATTGATCATTGCTGGAATGATGTTGAAACCAAAGTCATGTTTTGATCCTTCAGTAGCTGCATCTTCAGTTAAGTATTTCTTTAAATCTTTATATGTGAACATATAAATACCCATTGAAGCTAATGTTGATTTTGGATGAGCTGGTTTTTCTTCGAATTCATAAATTGTTCCATCGCTTCTTGTATTCATGATACCGAAACGAGTAGCTTCTTCTAATGTTACATTTAATACTGCGATAGTAGCAGAAGCTTGTTTTTCTTTATGATATTTTAGCATTTCTGAATAATCCATCTTATAGATGTGGTCACCAGATAAGATTACTACATATTCTGGATCATATTGATCTAAGAATCCTAAGTTTTGATAGATGGCATCTGCAGTACCTGCGTACCAAGTTGCTCCTACTTCTCCTCTTTCACGTGCTGGTAAAACTACTGCACCAGAATTAGTACCATCAAGACCCCAGTTAGAACCAGAACCTACATATTGTCCTAATAATACTGATTCATATTGTGTTAAAACACCAACAACATCAATACCAGAATTTGCACAGTTTGAAATTGGGAAATCGATGATACGATATTTACCACCAAAATAAACTGCAGGCTTTGCAATTTTAGCAGTTAAGTTATATAAACGTGATCCACGTCCACCTGCTAAAATCATAGCGACTACTTCTTTACTCATATATTTACCCCCTTCGAATGTAAACGCCGATTATTTCGTGTAACATTTTTGTCTTAAAAAGACAAAATCACATTGCACACGCTTTCACTTATATTCATTATAACATAAAAAATACAAAACACAAAACTAAACTTGAAAAAATTATATTTTTTTATATTCACTCTTTTTGGTTGCTTTTTTTTGTGTTGAATCATCAATTCAACAATAAAAAAAGAAACATAAAATTACTTATGTTTCTTCACAAGAATTACCATTGACACCTGTGGTAAGCTTAAATATCCACCTTCAAAGGTTGTGTCTTCATCAATTTTATACATCAGTTCATAGTCTGACATATCTCTTCCATAATCAGCATAGGTTGGATTATAGATAATCAGAATTTCTTCATTTTCATGTTGAGGCTGTCTTACTGAATAGAAGATCAGACCATTATCTACATTTACTGAAACATTCTTTTTGATTTCTTCTTTATCTTTATATCTAAATCCTGGATTATCTTTTCTTAATTGTACAAAGTCTCTAAAGATCTGAATATATTTTTCATATTTATCTCTGGTCTGCCATTTGATCTGATTAATATCATCAGGAGCGTTATATGAATTAGCAATACCGTGCTTTGTTCTAAAGAATTCCTGTCCTGAATTGATAAATGGAATACCAATTGAAAATATAGTAGCTCCTAGCATCATTACAAGACGATTGATTCTAAATAGACGATTATCGAATGATGTATACGCTAATTTATCTGCACATGTTTCATTATCATGGCATTCACAATAGTTGATAGACTGGTCAGGATTTGTGAAAACATCTAAGTTTCTCATATATCTGATCATATCCCAGATTTTATTTGTATTACCTGTAAAATATCCTGCCTGATCACTATTTCCATTTGAATTAGGACCTCTTACAGTATTTCTAAAATCATCGTTGAAGAAACCAATATTTGGCATAGAAGCGTGGTTAGATTTCATAGCCTTGTCCTGACTAGGAAGCATAGTTGGCATATCCCATCCTTCTCCATATACCATAATATCACTCTTTAGTTTACGGCATTCTTCTTCAACCTTATTCATGGTAAAGACATCAATAATTCCCATTAAATCAAATCGGTAACCATCGATGTGATATAATTCAATCCATCTTTTACAGATATCTACGATGTATTTACGAACCATGAAAGAACAAGAGTTAATATCATTTGAACAGAAGGTACCATTTGAAATATTTCCAAAATCATCATTTCTGAAGTAATAATGAGGAACCAGCTTTTCAAAAGCATGATTATTTACATTATAAACATGGTTGAATACAACATCCATATTTACTCTAATACCTTCTTCATGGAAAGCTTCTACCATTTGTACACATTCCTGCACTCTTGCATATGGATCATTTGGATTTGTAGAGAAGCTACCTTCAGGTATGTTATACTGATTTGGGTCATATCCCCAGTTATATAACATCTGTGGTTTACTTTCTTCTACAGTAGCAAAATCATACATTGGCATGATCTGTACATGCGTGATACCTAATCCTTTAATATAATCGATCCCACTTGTACTTCCAATACTAGGCGTCATTGTTTCTTTTTCAGTAAAGCCTAAGAATTGTCCACGATGATTGATACCACTATATACTGAGCTAGTAAAATCACGTACAGATAATTCATAAATAATTGCATCCGTTTTTTGTTTAAACTCAGGTAATTTTAGATCCTTATGCTTGATTTTATTTAAATCTATTACACTGCTTCTTAATGAATTGATCGTACCGCTATAGGCATATGGATCAGTAGATTCAAAGATTACTCCATCATTTTTAACCAAATAAACATAATCAGCACCATCAAGGTCTCCCATAACCTTACAATAGTATACCCCACGATCCATTCTTTTCATCATAACGATATTGGTTTCATCTTTTAAATGATATTCTAACATGACCTTTGGTGAAGTTGGTGCCCATACCTTAAAGCTCGTATATTCCTTTGTATAGGTAGGTCCAAGATCATCACCATCATAAGCATATTTTTCATCAAATTTAGGATCATTGACAATTCCCTTAATACGCAAAGGACATGTTAATCCATATTGATTTTGAATTTCATAATCATGTGATAGATCAAGTTCAGGTACTTCTAATTGATAGAACTGAAGCTTTTTATCCTCATCATATTGCTGTAAAACAATTTTACAGGTATGAACTGTATTAGTTGTGTTATCTCGCAAACAGAAACTTCGACTGTTTCCATTATAGTATCCCTTAGTTAAGCTTACTCGAACAGTAGTAAATCTTTCTGCTGTAGCTACCATATATTCTAGAGTGGATTCCATATTTCCTCCATTCAAATCTTAAAATCAAGATTTGTTCTTACTTTTATCCCCAAATTTATCATTACTTAACAAGTAACGATATTATCCTAATTTATATACTAACATTTTTTTGTGGTAACTACAAGTATACTTTTTCTCATTGCAAAATAAAAAGAAGAGGATTTCCTCTTCTTTAATATCAAACTATTTAACTGGTTCAATATGCCAAATTTCATTAGCGTATTCAGCAATTGTACGATCTGATGAGAAATATCCACTCTTAGCGATATTTGTTAAGCAGATATGAGCCCAACGTTTCTTATCAGTATATAATTCATCTAAATGTCTCTGTGCTTTAGCATAAGGCATAAAGTCTGCTAATACAAAATATTCATCGTTGTTATTCATTAATTCATCAAAGATCTGTCTGAATTCATCTCTTGATTTAGACCAAGTTCCGTTTACTAATGAATCGATAACATATTTGATCTTCCAATCATTGTTGTAGTAATCCCAAACATGATATGAACCATTTTTCTTGATTTCATAGATCTGTTCTGTTAATAATCCAAAGATTTCACAGTTGTCATCTCCAACACGTTCATGGATTTCTACGTTAGCACCATCTTCAGTACCGATTGTAATAGCCCCATTCATCATGAACTTCATATTACCAGTACCTGATGCTTCTTTACCAGCTGTAGAAATCTGTTCAGAAACATCTGCAGCAGGCATGATCATTTCAGCTAATGTTACACCATAGTTTTCTAAGAATACAACCTTTAAGTACTTATTAGTTTCTGGGTCATTATTAACAACATCAGCAACTGAGTTGATTAATTTAATAACCTTCTTTGCGAAATAGTAAGCAGGAGCAGCCTTAGCACCAAAGATATATGTATGTGGATAAATTCTGAAATCTGGATTACGCTTCATTTCCTGATATAAGTAGATAACATGTAAAATATTTAATAATTGTCTCTTATATGCATGAAGACGTTTAACCTGAATATCAAAGATTGAATCTACATCTACATCAACATGGTTATGTTCCTTGATATAGTTAGCTAAAATCTGTTTTCTTTGACGTTTTACGTTTAAGAATTGTGATTGTACAATTGAATCATCAACATAATCCATTAATTTTTCTAACTCATCTGGATTTTTGATCCATGAATCACCAATTGTATTTGTAATTAATTCTGCTAATTGTGGATTAGCATATAATAACCATCTACGATGTGTTACACCGTTAGTCTTGTTATTAAATTTACCAGGATATAATGAATTAAATTCTGTCATTTCCTGATTCATTAAAATATCAGTATGTAATCTAGCTACACCATTTACACTAAATCCAGCAATAATAGCTAAGTTAGCCATATATACTTGACCATTATGTAAAATTCTGACTTTTCTAATAAATTCTTCTTGATATCCCTTAGCCTTTAAATCATTTTCAAAACGTCTATTGATTTCATCGATGATCTGATATACACGAGGTAATAAAGCACGCATAGTTTCAATAGGCCATTTTTCTAATGCTTCAGCTAAGATTGTATGGTTTGTATAAGCAAAAGTCTTAGTAACGATTGCCCATGCAGCATCCCAAGAGTAGTCATATTCATCCATTAAAATTCTCATTAATTCAGGAATAGCAATAACTGGATGAGTATCATTTAATTGAATAACTACTTTATCAGCTAAGTTATCTAAAGTCTTGTAGTTTCTTAAATGTTCACTAACAATACTATGTAAACCTGCAGCAACAAAGAAATACTGCTGTTTTAAACGTAACATTCTTCCAGCTGGTGTTGAGTCATCTGGATATAAGTTTTGACAGATTTCTGATACTTCGTTGTTGTACTGTTGGAAATTCTTATTACTTGGAATATTTTCAGATGGTTCAGCATGCCATAATCTTAATGTGTTAGTTACTGTAGTATCTTTACCAACGATTGGCATATCATATGGTACTGCTTTAACACATTCACAATCAACATGTTGCCATTTTCCGTTTTCATCCTTGTAAGTTCTACCCCAGAATTTAACATCAACAGCATGTTTATATTTTCTGATTTCCCAGTTGTTTCCTAATTTTAACCATTGATCAGGAACTTCAACCTGGTAACCATCTTCAATTTTCTGTTTGAATAGACCATATTCATAACGTAATGTATGACCATGACCTACTAAAGACATTGAAGCGATTGAATCTAAGAAACAAGCAGCTAATCTACCTAAACCACCATTTCCTAGACCTGGATCAGATTCTAATTCTTCTAATTCATGGATATTGATACCTAAATCAGCTAATCCTTCTTTTGCTACTTCATAGATTCCAAGGTTCATCATATTATTTACTAATAAACGACCCATTAAGAATTCAGCAGAAAAATAATACAGCTGTTTAGCACCTTGTTCTAATGTATGTCTTTTAGTATAAGCCCAGTTTACTGAAGCATAGTCTCTTACCATAGTTTCTAAGGCAATAAACTTTTCTGTAATATGTGCTTCATCTACTGTTCTACCACAACTTTCAACAATTCTATTTACATATTCTAAGATAAATTCGTCTTTTGAGTTAAACATAGTTTCTCCTTCTCTTGTATATTTTGGAGTCACCTAGAGGCAGTTGCCTATTTAGCATTCTTTTTTATTTCTGCTTTGGCAGCCTTTGTCTCCAATGGTTTTTCAGTAACGCTAAATATTATACCACTATAAGGTGGAAGGTCAACATCTAAACTATATTTTTTTCCTAATGCAGGTACATTTTTTGCCATCTTTGGTGCATTGGTAACGTTTGTACCTGAATAAATATCCTTGTCAGTATTTAGCACTTCAGTATAAATTCCGTACTTAGTAACTGGTATTGTATAATAAGTATGTCTGTTTTTAGTGAAGTTCAATACAACTAATAAATGGTCACCAGTTGGAGAGTTTCTCTCATAAGCGAAAACACTTTGTCTAAAATCATCTACAACCATCCATTCATATCCATCTGGATAATAATCATGATCATATAAGCAAGGGTGATTATTATAGACTTCATTTAATTCTCTTGTATAGCGATGGAATGAGTCATGCACAGGGAATTTTAAGATATCCCATCCTAAAGCTTTCTTTTCATCCCATTCTTTATATTCAGCAAGTTCATTACCCATGAAGTTTAGCTTTTTACCTGGATGAGTCATCATATACATATACAATGTCTTAACCTGGGCAATCTTTTCTTCATGTGTTCCATGAATCTTATCAAGAATTGTCTTCTTAGAGTGTACAACTTCATCATGTGAGAATGGTAAGATATAGTTTTCACCATAGAAATAAGCCATAGAGAAGGTCATCTTACTATGCATATATTGACGCATAATTGGATCAGTTGACATATATTTTAAAGTATCATTCATCCATCCAAGATCCCATTTATAGTCAAATCCTAAACCACCATCCATACTTCCTCTTGTTACTCTTGGGAAGTCTGATGAATCTTCAGCAATCAGCATACAACCAGGATGCTTGATTGTCATATTGTAGGTCATACGTTTAACCCAGCTTTGTGCCCCTTCATTTTCTCCAGCTTCTTTACTTCCTTTCCAATAGATCAGATGAGAAACTGCATCAAAACGAATACCATCAACATGGTAATAAGAAGCCCAGAAATCTACAGATGACATCATAAAGCTTCTAACTTCTTCTCTACCTAAATCAAAGTATAAAGAGTTCCATTCAGTGAATCTTCGATTGATATCAGGATATTCATATACAAATCCACCATCGAATTCTGCTAAACCATGTGCATCTTTAACGAAATGGCAAGGTACGAAATCCATAATTACCCCTACTCCATTTTCATGGCAAGCATCAATAAAGTGCATTAACTGTTTTGGTTTACCATATCTTGATGTAGCTGAGAAATAACCTGTTGGCTGATATCCCCATGAACCATCAAAAGGATGTTCAGCAAGAGGCATTAATTCAATATGAGTATATCCCATCTTTTTAACGTATGGAATAATCTGATCGATCATTTCTTCATAATTAAAGAATTCTCCATCCTTTTCTTTAGTAAATTCTTTCTTTAGTTTCCATGATCCAAAATGCATTTCATAGATATTCAACTTTTTGTCAAAGTTTTTATTTTGAGCATCCATCCATTTTTTATCAGTCCATGGATAATAGTCGATTCCACAAACAACTGATGCAGTGTTTGGTCTCATTTCTGAGAAGAAAGCATAAGGGTCTGATTTTAAAATATCTCTACCATCTTTTGTTCTGATCTGATATTTATATGTAGCTCCTTCTTCAATTCCTTCAAAAAAGTTTGAATAGATTCCACCATCTGTGATTTTTACTAAATGATGAGAAAAACCATTCCAATTATTAAAATCACCAGCCACACATACACCAACAGCATTTGGTGCATAAACTGTAAATCTAGTTCCTCTTTTTCCATTTTCTACTTCTAGATGAGCTCCAAAAACCTTATAAGCCTCCATACAGTTACCTTGATGGAATAAATGGATCAAAAAGTTATCAATCATATTATTTTCCTCCTAAAAAATAAGGTGTTAGTAATTACACTAACACCTGTGTTTCAATCATGAATGAGAGCTAATCTTAAGCTTCTCCGATCATTTCTAATACAGCCTTTTGTAATACTTCAGTCTTATCAGCTGCTTCTTGAGCATCTTTTCCCTTAATTGAGAAATAGAATTTACATTTTGGTTCAGTACCAGAAGGTCTAGCTGCAATCCATGAACCTTCATCTAAGTAATATTTTAATACGTTAGATTTTGGTAAATCGATTACTGTTTCAACTCCATTAGCGTTCTTTACAGAAGTCTGATAATCTTCAACAGTTACAACTTTATAACCACCGATTTCTGCAGGAGCGTTTTCTCTTAAGTTGTTCATGATTTCTTTAATTCTAGCAGCACCTTCTACACCCTTCTTAGATAATGCTACTTGAGATTCTTTGAATGTACCATGTTTAGCATATAATTCATTTAATACATCAATTAAATCTTTACCTTGTTTCTTATAGTAGTTACCACATTCAGCAGCTAATAATACAGCCTGAACACCGTCTTTATCTCTTACAAAGTCTTTAACTACGCAACCATAAGATTCTTCATAACCGAAGATAAATTGTTTTTCACCAGTCTTTTCATATTTACGGATCTTATCACCGATAAATTTGAAACCAGTTAATGTTTTTTCAACATCTACACCATAGCTTCTAGCTACTAATTCACCTAAGTCAGAAGTTACGATTGTATTATACATTACAGCATTTGAAGGTAATTTACCTTGAGCCTGTAATTGTGAGCAGATATATTCAAGATATACAGCTGCAGATTGGTTACCAGACATTAATACCCATTCACCATTGTGTTTAGCAACTACACCTAAACGGTCACCATCAGGGTCAGTAATTGCGATTACATCTGCATCAACTTTCTTAGCTAACTTAATAGATTCATCATATGAATGAGGAAGTTCTGGGTTAGGAGTTAATGTGTTAGAGAAATCTGGATCTGGAGCACATTGTGATAATACAGGAACGATATCATATCCTAAACGAGTTAAGCAAGTTCTTACAGGAATGTTATCAGCACCATGTTGTGGTGAGTAAACGATTCTGAAGTTATCTTTAGATAAATCTTTATTGATTTCGATAGCCATTACTTCTTTATAATAAGCTTCATCAACTTCTTGACCAATCCAGTTAATATAAGGATCTGCTTCATCCATAGTTGGTACAGGAATTGTTAATTCATCTTCAACTGCATTTACATAAGCAACTACTTGGTCAGCCCATTCTGGAATTAATTGGCAACCAGTATCATCATATACTTTATAACCATTGTCTTGTGGAGGGTTATGTGATGCAGTAACCATGATACCACCAGCACATTTTAAATAACGAACTGCGAATGATAATTCTGGAGTAGGTCTTAAGCTTTCAAAAATGAAAGATTTAATACCATAGCTAGCTAATACTTTAGCTGATTCTAATGCAAAACGATAAGACATATGACGGTTGTCATAAGAGATTGCTACACCTCTTTCAGCTCCGTTTTCTAAACCTAAGATATATTTAGCATAACCAACGTTAGCTTTTCTGATTGTATAGATGTTTAATCTGTTAGTACCAGCACCTATTACACCACGCATACCAGCAGT
>R17__coassemble_355_pt1 | contig 25067 bp, 31 predicted proteins | sample R17__metabat2_high_PE_012 | metagenome-assembled genome bin R17 | reverse complement strand
TAAAGCCAATACGCCAACCATCGTGGAAATATTGGGTTAAATCCTTGTTGTTTACTTTCTTATTTTCTGAACCATTAGTAATCCACGTATGTAAAGTATCACGTTTTTTAAACTTTTTTTTGTAAGCTTCAGACATTTTTTTACGTTTGACTTCAAGTTCACGAATGAAATTCATGTCAGGGTTTTCCAAAAAAGCCTTCAGTAGCAACTCCTTATCTACTGGGGGCTTTTTTCTTTTTCCGTAAAGAATAATCCAAGCCGAATTGAGGTTGGCATGATAAGCGTGTTCATCTGATTTATGTTCTATAGCATAAAGATAATGAGCTTCACAATGCTCTAAAATCTTAAATAAAATAAGATTTTTTTCCTCGTCTTTACCACCGTCATTTAATGGAATAACGTGGTGTAATTCGTAATAATTATCATATCCTTTGAAACGTATCTGCTTACGGACATCATCAATCAAATCTTTGTAACATTTGTGCATAATTTAATACCTAACACTTACTAAATATTATAAAACAAAGACTTATAGAACTGCAATTCCATAAGTCTTCTAAACACAATTTAATAGTGAGGATTAAATCATGTCTAAACAATTAGTAAGTGGTGTAGTCTCTGTAGCAACTATGACCCTATTAGAAATTAAGAGTACTTACAGAAGAGAACAAAAAATAGAGTTCTATTGTAGTCAATGTGGTAAAGTTGTACAAAGAGGCGTTGCGGGTATTAAAAATCTTTTATGTCATGAATGCAACTTAAAAAATACATTTATTCAAAACTATGGTACTGAGTGTTCGTTACACAGTCCAGAGATAAGTAAAAAAGTAAAAGAAACTATGGTGGAAAGATATGGTGTGGAGCACCCCGCACAAAATAAAGATGTTATGAATAAAATGATGTCTACATGTTTGCAGAGATTTGGAAATGAACATTATTCATCTACACCAGAGTACATAGATAAAGTTCATGCTACTTGTTTGAAAAGATACGGAGTAACACATCATTCAAAGCTCCAAAGCGAAAAGGATAAGAAAGTTGAAACTTGTAGGGCACATTATGGTGTTGATTATTCAATTTTAGACCCAGCCGTTAAAGCTAAAACTAAAGAAACATGTCTTAGAAGATATAATGTTCCCTATGCTGTTATGTTAAGTACAAATTGTCATGTTGGTAAGTTCTCTTTTGAAAGGAACGGTATAAGATTTGATAGTAAATGGGAGATGTATTATTATGATTACTTGGTAGCCAATAACATTCGTTTTGAGTATCAACCAGACGTAAGATATGAATATTATTGTAATGGTAAAAAGCATTATTACTATTCAGACTTTATTGTTGAAGGCCAAATTACAGAGGTAAAGGGCGACCAGTTCTTTAAAGAAAATGGTCAAGCCCAATGTCCATATAATCATGAAAAAGATGAACAGTTTCAAGCTAAGCTCGAATTAATGTTGTCGTTAGGCGTTAAAATATTGCGTCAGAAAGACTTAAGAAACTTAGGAATTAGGTGTTAAACTTATAAATACTTACTACCTTGTCAATAAGTTCCATTTCTTTATTAGTCAAGCCTATCTGTTTCTGCAAAGACCTATCATCCCAAGGTATAGTTGCATATGGAAAATACCCAAAATCTGAATAATTGTTAGTTTGGTTCTTTTTTTCCATGTGTATAGCAAATCTTAAAATTTTTGAGTTTCTAATGTATTTAGAAAAGTTAATAGCCATATTCTCATCATTAAATTCCCAAACGTGGAACCAAGAATCACGTATATTACCTTTTATAGGAATGTCTTTATTTCCAAACAAACAAACCCAAGTCCAATCCCCAATAGTCCCTCTAACCCAAGATGTTCCAACATACCATTTGGTTGGGTCGCATTTAAAAGTTTCATTCTTTATAATACTTGAGCCCTTTACTTTTTTAGGGCTTAAAATATGCTCTTTTAAAGAGCTTTTTTTACAGTAATCCAAGATTTTTTTACATATTTCTTCAGTTTCTGCAGGGCTATCAAACTTACGCCATGCAAGGTTATACATGTCCACTGGCATTATACAATTATGGTCAAAATAGAATACGCCTAAAGAGTCTTGAGCTACTAGCATATCAAAACCACTTGGGTCAACATCTTCAAACCCATCAAGGTATTTTTCAAAGTTATAGATGACTTTATTGAACACAGAATTACGCTTATAAATGTCGTCTACAAATGTGGTAGGACAAAGCCATGAGATAGCATTCGAATTATTCCAAGCTTCATAGAGTATCTTAGTGTATAGATAATTACGTCCATCATAAGGTGGATTACCAATTACAAAATCAAGTTTCATACATTAAATATTAATATCAAAAAATTTTACATTTTTAAGGACTTCACTAACTAAGTATAGTGAGGTTTTTTGAATCGACTCTACTAATTATTTAACACAATAAAGTAGTTTATGTTTGTACATAAAATGCCAATTTAGAATGATTTTAGTCTTAAAATGCAGAAATCTAAGAAAGAACCAACAATGAACTTTCTATTGTAAAACAGATAACGAACTTTAAGTAGAATTGGGTGATTACATTTACTAATCACATATTAACTCACAAAATAAAACTTATATAAAAGAAGGAAATAAAATCATGGCACTTTCAAATAGAATGAACGCTACAGAAGCTAAAGCTTCAAGCGTAATGGGAAAGGGAAATGCACGTACATTCAAACTTAATGAACGTGTAAAGTTCTGGTCTAACGTACCAGGTATCGGAAATGGAATGACAAACTTCGATGAATCAACACAGAGAAATCTTGCTTGCTTCCTCGACAACCAGGCTGCACACATGAGCCGCTTGACAGAAACACAGGTTTCACAGTCATTCTCAGGCTTCACACCAGAGAACATGCTTCGTCTTGTTCGTCTTGCTATGCCTAACGTAGTTCGCTCAAAGATTTTCACAGAATTCGCTATGGAAACAGCACGTGACTCTATCAAATACATTAAGCCTGTTTATTCAAAGACACAGTGGGGAAAAACACTTTCTGATAAAACAGACATGGACCGTATTTATGATGACGCTGATGAATACAATGACATTAACAACGAAGATGCACGTCGCGCAATCTATGAAACAACTGCTGACCGTATCAACCAGGAACTCGCAACAGTAGCTGCAGATGATACAGGCCTTGTATTCAAGTTTGTTGCTACACAGGCTGATATTGATGCTCACAATGAAGTTTCTAAGTGGGGTCTTAATGGTGCTAACTTCCTCGATGGTTATGGTGTAGTTTATGGTGATGACGAAAAAGACATCGTTGCTGTTCAGGATAAGAGAACAAAGGCTTTCTATGTTGCTGGTGAATACACAAATATCGTAAAATCAGTTGCAGTTTCAGGAAAAGCTGGTGCTGACCCAACAATTACAGTAACACTTCAGGATGATGCATCACTCCCAACAGGAAAAACACTCCATGCTTATGCACGTTATGACTCAGAAGGTGACTTCCTTGGTGATTACCTTGGTGAAGTTGAAATCAAGATGTCTGACTATGAATTCAAGCCACGTCCAACAACAATTGGTGTAACTTGGTCACAGCTTTCAGAACTTACACTTGATGCTTCATTCGGTGTATCTGCAGAAGAATACCTCGTAACATATGCTGCTTCAGCTATCAAACAGGAACTTGACTACCGTGCAATCCGTATCGCTTACATGGCTGCTAAGACAAACCCATCTGCTTACCACGTAGACTTTGATGCTGCTTATAACACAATCAAAGAAGGCGACAATGGTACAAAAGAAGGTTACCGTGACAATGCACAGACATTCCTTTCTGCAGTTGCTACAGTAGGTGATGTTATGTACAATGATATCAAACGTGGTGGTGTAAGCCGCCTCGTATGTGGTCCATCTGCTGGTACATACCTCAGATTGATTACACAGTTTACAAACAAAGGTGCTATGCCTGCTGAAGGTGCACACCAGATTGGTGAACTCGATGGTATTCCAACATTCAAGGTACCTGATGAAGTAATCCCAACAAACGAAATCCTTACAGTATGGAAGAACCCATCAAATGAAGCAGATATTTCTGTAGCATTTGGTACATTCGTTCCATTCTTCTCAACTGGTGTTATCCAGCGTAAGAACTTCTACAAAGAAGCTGGTCTTGCTACTTATGGCGATTGGGCTATCCTTAACCGTCGTTATTTGGCAACAATTACAATCAATAACCTCAAGGATACAACAAAATAAGTTGACCCTAAAAGGGAATAGATTTGATACCAAGGAACCAAGTTCCTTGGCTGCTTAAAAAGTAGAAATTAAAAGCACCCTAAGGTTTAATCTTAGGGTGTTATTTTTTTTAAATTAATATTTTTTTTATAGAAGGACTATATTTTTTTTTGAAGACACTGAGTTCACAACCTGTACAATTAAATGAGCATAATTTTGAATATGTGATACTACATTACAAAGTATCACAGAAAGTTTATTTTTATTGTGAAAAGTGTGGTGTATATGTTGAAAAAACATTAAAGAACATAAATCCAACATTTCTATGTAGAAAGCACCTAATAGAGAAGACAGCTATAGAAAGGTATGGCTCTTTGGAAAAGATGCAACAAATGAACATTGAGCATGGAAGAAAAACATCTATAGAAAGGTATGGCTCGGAAAACTTTAAGAACTTGGAAAAAGCTAAAGAAACTAAACAATCGAGATATGGAAACCCTAGTTTCACTAATAGAGAAAAGTGCAAGAAAACATTAAAAGACAAGTATGGCATAGAAAATCCAAGTCAACTTGATTCAGCGAAGTTAAAGTATAAAGAAACTTGTATCAAAAGATATGGTGTTGATAATCCTACAAAACTAAAAAGCATTAGAGATAAGATGGAAGCAACTCTTATAGATAGAACCGGCATCGGTAGAGTATCTATCTATAGGTATGAATACAATAACTTAAAGTTTGATAGTCAATGGGAATTATACTTTTATATATATCTTGAAGACCATAATAAAAAGTTCACATATCAACCAACCTTTTTCACATACATTCACAACGGTAAAGAGCATAAGTATTATCCTGACTTCGAAGTAGAAGGACAACTCATAGAAATCAAGGGAGACCAATTCTTTAAGGAAGACGGTACTATGTGTAATCCTTATGACCACAGTCTTGATTCTTTACAAGAGGCAAAGCATCAATGTGGTCTAGAGCATGGTGTCAAGTTCTATAGGAGAATAGACATGCTTCCTATAATAGAATACGTAAATAGAAAGTATACAAAAGACTATGTGAAATCCTTTAGAAAATTATAATTTTTTTGTAGATTAATATATTTTTTTAGGAAAGAACTCAATGAAAACCTACATAAATACAGAAGATACACCAATAACATTAATCACTGAAATAGAAACAAACTTTCCAAAAAAAGTATTAAATGGAAAGTTTTTTTATTATGTATGTGAATCTTGTAAGAATATAAAAGAAAAAAGATACTATCAATACGGACACGAGAATGACTGTATTTGTAGGGAATGTAAATATAAAAAAACATCTGACGAAAAGTATGGTGGTAAAAACCCTGGTGCAATGAAGATGAAAGAAGCTATGCTTAAAAAGTATGGTACTACATCAACTACTTCATTTATAGATTATACAAAGATTGACTATACTTCAAGAAATGAAAAGTCCAAGAAAACCGTATTAGAAAGGTATGGTGTAGATAATGTAGCAAAATCCGCAGAAGTTAAGAATAAAATAAAAGAAACAAATCTGGAACGATACGGACATACTACAGCTTCCCAAAATGAAGAAGTACGAGCTAAAGAAAGTAAAACTATAAGAGAAAGATACGGCAATAATGTTCCTGGTGCAGTAGCGTCACATAAGAAGTTTTTGGAACAACGAAACGTAGAAACAGAAAAGCTTGATTTAGAATGGCTTGATAAAGATGGTTTTCGGGGCAAGTATGAAAATGGCCCAATCTACTACACATTTAAGTGTAATGTATGTGGTAATACCTTTAAAGACGACTTCCATTCAGGACAACCAATTTGCAGAACATGTCATCCAAACTGGTCTAATGTATCACACACTGAAAAAGAAATAGTAAAGTATGTAAAGTCCATTTATAAAGGAACTATTTTAGAAAATGACCGAACCGTTTTAAACGGAAAGGAACTGGATATATATTTACCAGACATAAAGTTTGCTCTTGAATATAATGGAACCTATTGGCACGGCTATAGAAAAGATACAACACTATCTATAAATGATTTCAAAAAGAAAATAGAAGAAAAGAAAATACTTTGTAACCAAAAAGGTATAAGATTGGTAACAATTGATGAAGCAGACTATCAGGATAGACCTGATGTATTTAATAGATTTATAGCAGACTGTATCTTGCCCCGAAAAAGAATATTTGCAAGAAAGTGTGAAATTAGGGAAATAGATACCAAAACTGCAAGAGACTTTTTAGAGTATTACCACGTAAACGGCTATCGTGGTGGTAATGTAAAGTATGGTCTTTTCGATAAGAATGAAGGTCTAATCTGTGTAGCTGTCTTTGGTAGTCATCCAAAATATGAAAATGAATGTATCCGTCTTTGTTACAAGACGGGTATATCTATTATAGGTGGCTGGGAAAGAATACAGAAACATTTTGGAAAAAAGTTTTTACATTATGTGAACCTCAAGTATTTTAATGGTGAAAATAAAACTGGTTGTGGCTATAGGTTTTATTTACATAAAAAGCTGATATCCAGGAATCAACTACAGTCAAAAACGCTACATAAATACATAGATAACATAGACTCCAATTTATCAGATTTTCAAAATTGTTTGATAAATAATGGCATTGCAGTGTTCGATTTAGGAAATGACATACGTATATATAATGGCTCTTAGCTTTTTGAAGTTTGTTTACTAATTAAAAGTATAACTAAAAAAGTCGTAAAATCAATATGAAGGAAGACTTGAGATGGAATGGTTGTTAAATAACTTAATTGGAATACTAACCTTGGTTGGCTCGTTAACTATAATACTTGTTGGTGGAATAAAAACCAAAGAGCGAATGAAGATTGCTCAAGAAGCACAACAAGGAGAGATTGATAACCTAAGGGAAGACCTTAACCGTGAAAAAGAGCAGAACAAACAGAACTACTTAAAGCAAGACGAAAAGCTTGAAGCTGCAATATCATCTTTGAATTCACGATTAGATAAGATTGATGAAATGAATAATTCTATTAATTCGCTTAAAACAGAAATTGCTACAATCAAGACTGATATTTCCTACATGAAGGACGACCTTAAAGAATTAAAAAATGATGTAAAAAATGTAAAGGATGATTAAAAACTTATTTAAAAAAGAAATAAGCCCAAGATTTTGTCTTGGGCTTTTTAATTTTAAAACTTACTTGTTTGATTTTTTCTGTAAGTCTAAGTGGTGTTGAATTGAAACCTTTTTCTGGTGTTCAACTGCAGAAGGCTTTACAAAGTACTGTCTTTTCTTGTACTCATCCATAATACCTTCTTTTTCGACTTCCTTGCGGAACTTGCGAAGTGCACGGTCAAGGTTATCATTTTCAACTTCTACTGTTACCATTATATACCTCTTTTGGTAAAATAAAATAAAAGGGCTTTAGGCAAGTAGGCATTTATTTTGAACATAAAATGACATCACCTCACTTTTTCAAGGATTTCACATTTAACCGATTGGATTGGACTAGGGGGGATTGGACAAATGTGATAATGTCTAAATGCCTTCGCACCTTATGGATATTTAGGTGTTGTTCTTAAATTCCAAAATTAATATTAACAATGTATAATAAAAACATAAAAGGAGAAATAACCAATGATAACAATTAATTTAGATGAGCCAGACATTGATGTGATTCTTGATTTACTTTCAAGAAAAATTGAGAAAGCAAACGAGAAGGAAATTGATGAAGAACAAGTTCAATATCGCAAGAACCTGGAATCTTTAAAAGCTTCTATAGAAGCTCAAATTTCTAATTGAAATGTTGGTGCTATCTCTAATTAACATATGAGATTTCTTGAGATAGCATCAAAGAAAAAAATCCGGCGTAATTCTTGGCCAGAATATGATTACATAGAACTCAAAAATATGAACCAATCCAGCAAAGGTACTGTTATGTATTGGAATAATGCATTATTTAAGTGGTTTGAGCTAAGATTATCTTTACAGGACCTTGTAGCAACGGATTGGATGGAGGCATAATAACAATGGGTAAATTAACAGAATGGGTTAAGCAAAATACAACGCTTACGCAAGAAAAGTTTAATGAGAATGATATCACTATGAATGACTACATACGTGGTATCTTATTTAATCAGATAGAAGATTTGGCATTTAAGGCAGAATATATAAAGACTATTAGAACTTTTGAGGAGACTAAGGTTCAGTATTTGATTTCTTTTAGGCTAGATTATCCAAGAAAAACCGAAACACCATATAGTTTTATTTTCGAAACCGGAACTAGGACACTAATCCCACAGTATACAATTACACACCGTGTATATCATGCTCCAATTGACTCTTGTGAATATGAAATACTAGGAAACTTGGAAAGCTATTTGACACAGTGTCCTACGAATAATGTGAAATCTAATCCAGCTAACCAACGTGATAGAAGCCAACATTTTATTATTATCCAAGGTGTACCTACATCAGATGTAGTTGTATTTAATTTTGAAGGATATAATAAAGACTATTGGGACTTAGATACTGCAAGTGGAAAGTTTGTAATTAAGTACATTGATATCAACGGTGAAGATAAGATTGTAGCTTATCAAAATACAAATGGTAACTTTATGTTTACACCAGACTTTAGAGATTTGCGTATTTCAAAACGAGAAGTAGAAGGTACTTTGGAATACTATTTGTATAATATTTCACAGTCATTAGATAATACCAACTTTACATTGGAAGCACATTATTAATAAATAAGGCACCCATCATTTCAGAGCTAACTGTCTAAAAATATAAAGTGAAGAAGAAATGTTCTTTACTTATTATTACCGTAGGAACGGTTGTACAGTTGCATCTTCAAATCTGGGTGCCTTTGATTATTTAGTAGAGTTTTATTAAAAATCTCATATGTTATATAACCTAATGTCATTACCACAGTCAAAAACACAAATAAATCCATTTTTAACAATGTTTTGATAATCTGTAAGATTTGTATCTATAGATTCACAATATTTGTAAAGTTGTGTTGTTTTTTCTAATGTGTTTCTCGACAAGATTTTAGCACCTTTACAGAATCTGTACCCTGCACCAGTTTTATCTTCACCTGGAAAGTACATTAGGTTTATGTAATGAAGAAATGGTTTTCCAAAGTGTTTTACTATTTTTGCCCACCCACCCGTAATGTCTATACCTGTTTTATAACATAAACGCATACATTCATTTTCATATTTTTTATGTTTACCAAAGACTGCAACACAAACTAGTTCATTTCCATACATAAGACCACACTTATAGTTCCCCGGACGGTAGCCATCTACATGATATTTATCACAGAACTCTTTTGCAATATTGGTATCTAGTTCTACAAAGTCGCAGTCCCTACCATATATTCTTTTTCTTGGACAGATTAAGTCTTTTAGAAAATTCTTTATTTGACCATTTCTGGCGTTATAATCACATTCTTTAATAGTTATTAATCGAATGCCCAATTGTTGACATTCTTTTTGTTTATCACCTGCATGGGCTTGTATACTTCTAAAGTCTGTTTGAATGTCGTGGTATCCATGCCAATAGTCACCATCAATTTCTATACCAATTCTTAAGCTTGGAAGATATATATCTATTTCTTTTTTACTAAGAATACCTCGTGCATTTTTAATTACAATACCACTATATATGCTTTTTACGTAATCGTAGACTAATGTTTCTAATTTGGACGTACCATTTAACCAATCTTCTTTATAACAGTTAGGACAACGTTGAAATCTATGTGTTGTAGTAGTGTACTCTGTTGAACATACTTTGCAGATACATGCTATCTCTTGATAATGTCTTACGCCATTATTATCAACTATTCTTCTATGAAGGTCACTAGAAAACTTTATACTACTGCAGTAATCATCTAATCGTTGGTGGGCTAGTTGAATAAAGTATTCAGTATTATACTTCCTTCTAGCATCTCTAGCTTCAGTAGTTTGAAGAAAACTTTCTACACCATATTTTTCTTTATTTGTTTCTCTTATTTTTGATTTAGTATTATCTAATTGAAATACATTTTTAACACCATATTTTTCTAAATTATTTTTTTCTAGTTCGCATTGATGACATAAAAGTTCTGTTTTAGCTTTTATGTTCCTAAACCGTCCGGTATATGTTTTTCCACATTGAATACAATTAAAAGATATTTTGGTATCTTTTTGAAAAAGCTTATTATTTAAGTCGTCTATAGACCGTATGTGAGCTTCTTTTAGTTGTTTAAAATCTATTAATTCCTGGTCTGTTAGCTTCTTTTTAGATTGAACTATTAAACATTCGTGGCAGAATTTTTTGTTAGTATTGTATTCTTTTCCACATGCTATACATTTCATAAATTTATATTAATTCCACTAATTAATTATGTAGTGGGGTAACTCGCTGCAAATTAAACTCGTGTGGCTAAAATGCCTTTTATATGGAGAAAAGAAGAATGATGCACTTAAGAGAAACTCTTACGATGCCAGCAAGCTTCTACCAGGACATTACGGATACGGTTCCAGATGCAAAAAAAGCTTCTATGAATGAAGCTATTTCTCGTGAACTTAGTAAAGCAAAACACGGAAAGTCAAAGATGCTTGAATCTGTAAGTAACGATAAAGTTATGTCAGTACTTAAGGAAGCAAAGTATCAAGATTCAATCGTAGAACGTGTAGTTGCAAAGCTCCGTGAAGGTGGTGTAGATGTTGGCAAACAACGCATTTATCGTGTACCAGTAGCAAGGATTAATCCACCTGGAACATTGAACGGCAATCACAGACGCTATCCTGCAGCTTTGTGGGAAAACGTTATGACTAATCAAGAGTCTGCTTGGAAGGGACTCTGTGGTTTGGCAGATCATCCGACGGATGATTCTGACCCAGGCTCATTTAAAAACTCATCTATCGTATGGCTTGGAATGGAAATTGATAAACCAAATAATTTGGTTTATGGTATTGGTTCATTCGTTGGCCCTTACGGTCATCTTGCACAAGAAATTATTGATGCTGGTGGACGTGTAGGTTTCAGTTCTTCGGGATTCGGTGAACTTGAATCCGACGGTGAAACAGTAAATCCAGATACATATCAAATCGAACGTCTTGCAGACGTAGTACTTAACCCATCACAGTCAGTTTATGGTGTTATCAATGACGAAACAAGTCTTGGAAACATTGAATATACAAAGAAAACAGTAGTTAAAGAATCTGTTGAAAATAATGAAAATAGAATTCAGGAGAATACAAATATGGATACAAGAGAAACAGGCGTTAAATCTGCCCTTTCTAAGATAGAAGAAAAAGAACTTCGCAAACACATTAACAATTATCTTAAAGAAAATGTAGAAATCACAAACCCAATCAAACAGTTGGCAGACCTTAAAGAAATTCAGTCATTAATTCAGGAAGGTCAGTTAACAGACCTTGAAGATACAGTAACTGAAAAGCTCGCAGAGGCACAGAAGCGTATCGAAGAAATGGTTGAATACGGTCTTAAGATGAAAGAAGCTGAAGTTTCAGTTGAAGCTGGTGCCCCAGTTGATACAAAGGTTGAAGTTGCTGCAGATGGTGCAGTAGAAGTAAAAGTTGGTGATACACCAGTAGTAGAAGTTCCAGCAACACCTATAGCAGAACCTGTTTCTACAGAACCAGTTGTAGTTGGTCCGGAAACTGAAGAAGAAGCAACACCAGATGTAAATGTTGAGCCTGAAGTAGATGCTCCAGTAGCAGGTGATACAGACGCAATTATTGACGGTGCAGCAGAAGAAGTTGGTGAAGAAGGTCTTGGTGAAGATGATGGCCTCCTTGAAAGCACACTTACACCACGTGCTTCTAAAGCCCTTCATGAATATGTAGAAAACTTCCTTAATACTGACCACAGTGCAGAAAGCCCACTTAAGGTTATCGAAGAATCAAATGAAATCTTAGCCCTTGTAAAGGACGGAAAACTTGCAGACATGGAAGAAGCAGTTACAACACGTATTGCAGACCTTCAGAAGCAGTTGAATGAAGACATTGAAAATACACATCAGATGAAGCTTGACCTTCAAGCTTCTTCAGTAACAGAAATTAATGAATCTGCTAAGTCTATTATGAAGTCTGGAAAGCTTCTTATTGAACAGGTTGCAGATTACAAAGAACTCTGTGAAGCAATCACAAAACGTAATCAGCAGTTGATGAATGAATACAATACTCTTAAAGCAAAGCTTATGCTTGCTGAAGCTACTGCAGATAGCAAACGCCTTACTAGAAACGAACAGATTGTAGCACTTTCTGAAAATGTAAAAACACTTAAAGAAAGCTACGACGCACTTGATGAAAAGGCTGGCGAAAAGGTTGTAGAACTTCAAGAATCACTTGCTAAGGTTTCTAAAGAACTTGAATCTTATAAAGAAGGTAATGCTAAGCTTGAAAAAGCAAATGGTATTCTTAAAACACAGTTGAAGGAAGCAAATGCTAAGGCAGATGCAGCAGCAGATGAACTTGAAAACCTCAAAGAATCAACAAGAAAAGAACTTGATTCTAACAAGAAAAAGCTTAATGAATCTATGGTTGCTGGTTGTGGTGCAATGTCTGTTGAAGAATACAAAGCAATGAAAGAAGAAAACGAAGCACTTAAGGCTGCTCTTGCAACATTCAAAGAAAAGAAGGAAGAACCAACACCTGCTACTGCACTTGATATGACAAAGCTTGATGAAAGTGCACAACGTGAAATTAAGATTCTTCGTCGTGAAGTTTCTTCATTAAAGAGCCGTCTTGGTGAAGGCGTAGATAACTATGTTAAGACAATGGAAAACAACGTAGTATCTTACTACAATGACCTTGAAGCTCGCTACGGTGAAGCTATTAAACCTTACAAGAGCTCATTCCTCAATGCACGTTCACTTCGTGAAGCACAGAGAATGTTCTTAAATGTAGCTCGTGAACTTGAAAATGCAGGTCAGCTCGATGAAAGCACAACATACGTTCCAACTGAAGGAAAGACTTCAGACTTCTATGAAGGAAATGCACAGTCTTCTATAGATGCAACTGCAGCTTCTTTAGGATTGATGTAATTAATCTAAATAGATAGGTATCAAGCTTTATAGCCTTGATACCTACTATAACTTTATAGGAGCTAATAATGAAAGATAATAAAATTAAGTTTGCAGAGGGTGTAGAACTTATTGAATCACTTGATGTAAGCGATTCAGCAAGAGACCTTTTTTATAAAAAAATTCTTAATGAAGGACTAGGTGATGTTGTATCTGGTGCTGCAAATGCTGCAAATGGTGCTAAAGAAAGCATAATGCTCAAGTTTGCTAAAATGGCACAAAAACGTGCAGCTAAGAAAGCAGGCGATGTAACAAAAATTACAAACATTGTAAATGAAAACATTGAAGCAATGCTTACTGTAATTAACGCCAATGCAACAGTAGATGAAGCTCAGAAGCAAAAAGACATTGCTTTACTTAAAAAGTATCAGACCGAAATCAATACTATGGTACAAAGTGTTGTGGCTGCAAAAGCCGCTGCAGATGCAGCAGAAGCTAAATTAAAGCAAGAACATCCGGACATTGAAAAAACAGAAAAAGAAGCAGAGGCTGCTACTACGGTAGTTTCTGATTTAATAGACGATGTAGATAATCTAGATGACGTTGAAGGTATTCGTGTTTTTAATGATAGTGTTTTACATACTGTTAAGAAATCACCTAATGAAGAATCTGTTGCACCACTTATAGATGCTGCCACAGAGAAAGTTAAGGACATTGAAATATCAGATGCTGAACAAGCAAAAGCTGTAGAAATGTGCCTAAACGACGCTAGAAATAAAATTGCTGATTTCAAAGCTATGAATGCTAATATCGCAACCACATATGAAAACTTTGTAAATGCTTTACAAGAGATATTAGATAAGTTTAAAACCAAAAATGGTGAAGCCATAGATGATGAAAACGTAGATGGACAAGATGATACCATTGGCTCTGAAGGTTCTGAAGCTGAAGATGACTCCGAATCAGATGGCGGTTCAGGACAAGAACTCGACTCAGACATCAATAAGCTGCAAAGTGATATTTCTTCTACAAAAGAAGCCCTTAAGCAGTTAAAGCACGAAAGGGATACTGCAGTTGAAACAGATACTCCGGAATACTATGAGCTTGACGATGAAATTAAAGCTAAAGAACAAGAATTAAAAAACCTTGAGGATAAGCTTAGTGATGCTCAAGCAACAGAATCTGTTAATGTAAGCCTTATTGCAAAACTTAGAGATAACTTACGTGTAATAAATGAGTCTGTAGCTAATGTTAGAGATAGACTTCAACATTTGAAATAGCTTAATCTTTTAAGTTCTAAAGCCTACGGTAATAAATCGTAGGCTTTTTTATTTTTATACTAAATATGTATGAAACAGATAACAGAAAAGCAGATTGATAAAATAAACAGCCACCTGTCTAGAATGACAGAGGCACAACAAGACGCTTACATTCAGAAGTTGGATGAAGCAGGACTTATTGGAAATATTCTCGCAAAGTTTGGTTCTGCAAAGAGCAATGTTGCAAAACTCCAAAAGCAGAAGACACAAATCAGTGCTCAGATTGATAAGATGATTGCAGCTATTAATGCTTCACAAGTAGCTGGTATTACACCAGAGCAGAAGCAGGCAGATGTACAGGCACTGCAGAACATTAAGGCGTCTGTAGATAAAATTAATGTTAACATTCAAGTGCCAGAAGACCAGCCTGCTCAGGAAAATAGTGCAGAGGGTGCAAAGCCTGAAGAAGCAGCCACTGCAAATAAATAAAGGTAATCTATGTGTATGAATAGTAATGAAGACATTTTCTTAAATTCTTTTATTTTAGAATCTCAAAATTATACTGATGAGCAACTCAGAGAATCATTAAACACCTTATCAAACATAAGCAAACAGAAGCTTGTAGAAAAGGTACAAGAGTTTGATACTAATGCAAAGCTTACTCTTGAAAATAAGACCAAGCTCATGAAGGCTTTAACTGACTTTATAAATGACCTTACTAAGGTAGTTGAAGCAGTAGAGGACAGAAGTAAGCATTCTAATGAAATTAAAGAACTCAAAGGTATGATAGAAACTGCAGAATCAATAAAGAAAAGGCTGGACTCAGATACTATTCGAACTGAGCTTAAAGAGCCATTAAAACTTAAAACAAGCATTTCTAAGGGGGATAACAAATAATGGACTTTAGAAATATCTATAGAGAAAATGTATTTCAAGGGGCTGATGGGAACGTACCCCAAGAAGCTAAGAAAATTGTATACTTTTCAGTGGATAAAAACGGAACAAAAGAGTCTCTAACCCCTCAAGAATACGTTGAACAATCCCAAAAGAGGTCTGATAAAAAGTATTTTTATATAGATGATAATAATATTGAAATTGAGCTTAAACCAGATGAATATTTTTTGCCTATAGTAGGTAATGGAGCTGAAGGAAAGCCTACTATTACAAAGAAAATTAGAGAGTCCATAATCCACCTTTTTGCAAAAGAGCTTTACAGGATGTTATCTATCCTACCAAACCTAAGTGTGACTGATTTAAGTAATGAAGATTTTGAAAAAATCTATAACAACATTATTAGAAGTGGTACACCAAAAGACCTAGTTCATGCCTTTCGTGATGATAAAAATGCCCTTAATATAAAAGAGTTTCTTAAAGATGACATGCTAAATACTATTGGTTCCGAATTTGGTAAAGCAGGAATTCCAAGTTTTAAGTATGTTGATAATTTTTTGAAAAATCTAGGCATCTTTATTGGAACGCCAAACGAGAGACTAGAGCGTAATGTCATTATAGACGCTTATCAGAAGGCATATAATTCAGTAAAATCAAACCTTGATGCAGACAAAGCTCGAGCTGTTTTAGAGGCAAAAGAATACTATACAAAATTAAGAAATGAAGCAAGTGAAGACCCTACTAAAGACCTTCCTGATGTAGAACACATTAATAAACTAAGAGAGCTTATTGCTGATAATGACATACAAGCCACGCTTGAAACTTCTCCTGAAGCTACTATTAAGAGCACTATTTGTACTGGTAAAGATAATCTTAATTGGATTGCAGAAGGGGCTAGCCACGATAACTTAAAGTTTATAAGTGTAAGAGAATATATTGAAGCTATTATATCTATAGAAACCGAAATTGAAAGTAATTCAAATAATAAGCCAATAACACCTGACCAAGTATGGTCAGAAGTTTTGAAAGATTATAATAGCTTGCTTAAAAGATATGAAGATTTTATATCAAATAATAAAGACATTAAGAGTATGGTAAAAGACCATAAAGACGCTGCCGCTTGTTTAAAACATGCTGGTAATGCTATTTCAAGTGTGAGCTTCTTAATTGCTGGTGTAACTGGAGCATTATCCTTAATTCCGGGTGGTGTTCAGTATGCTTCATACATTTCAGGGCTTGCTAAGCACGGAAGAAGAATCGGTAAGCTCCTAACAAATGCTGGCTCACCATTAAAAGTAAAAGGTCTTAAGGACGATGATGACGATGAAGATTCAAAAGAAGATACTAAACTTAAAAAGAAGACTAAAAAGATGTTTGGTATCGGAGATAAGGATAAGCAGTATGTCAACAAAAGGAAGACCTTACATGACGATGAAGATAAAGATGGTGAATAAGGTATCCTAAAAATCATCGTTTTTTAAAAAACGAAAACGAAAACGAAAAAAACGAAAAAAACGAGAGAAACCCTAGGCTAAAAAACTTAACCTAGGGTTATTTTTTTTGTAATAGATTTTATTTACTTTGCATACATGTCTACTATCACTTGAGGTACCGTTTCTTTTACTGGTCGCCAGGAAGCAGCCTTCTGTTTCCATGTTGTACGGTCAGTAATGTCCTGATAATGGTATCCATACATTTCTATTGGTCTGTGCCCGCCACCATAGATTGTGTTTGCACATCGTTCACAGTAATAATAGCCTGCACTGCTTTTCAGCAATTGATAAAACTTTTCACTGTTATGAACTACGCATACGTGAAGCATCTTGTTAATGTCACCTTCTAAGTATTGTACCAAATTTCCGTTGCAATAGAGTTTTCCATTTTTACAAGAGTATACATCACTTTTTCTTTTATATATCTTTCCGTTAGAAAGGTCATGCCATGTGCCGTCCATTAAAAGTTGTTCATTAACAAAAGCTGTGCTATAGCCTCTTGATTTATAAAGACGATAGTTAGCGTCAATCATATCCTTTGGAAGTTCAAGGTCAAAGCCTGATTCTTCGTCCCACCAAAAATCTCTATCACTAGGGATAAAATGGAGTGCATCACAATCCCTTGATTGAACAAGATACAGATAAGACCATAAGAAAATTGTTTCAATTGCTTTTTCAAAAGTATCAAACTCAAATGCTACCAATGGGTGTGAATAGTGATTGTCTATTAAAAGTGAATAGCTTCCTACATAGTACTTACCGTTAGCCTTAAAATAAAGAATCTGGTCCATACAGTCATAATTTGCTTCTATAAGGTAAGGATTGTTGAACTGTATTTGTGTCTCTTTTGCAAGGTCAACATAGTAATCTGGTATCCAGACTTTTGTTTTTTCGTCTTCACTAATGTATGATGGTCCATAGAATGCTACATTATCAATTTTTTCTTCTGCTGGGGTTTGTGTAAAATACTGAGATTTTAATACCATTGCCCATGTTTTTGCAAAAGCAGAAGCCGAGATAGTTAATAATGTTAAGGCTAAAAGTAAAAATCTTTTCATAGTCATTTTTCTCCTTACATTTATTACATTGTAAACTTTTTTTTATTTACCCCTAATAAAAAAAGAAAACCGTGCAAAACAACGTTTTACACGGCTAAGGAGCAAACTATGAACAAAGGAACAAGAACATCCCTAAAATAGTTTCATTTATTTAGTTGACGATGGCACATAATCTCTATGTGTAATTTCGTCTTTAACCAAAACATAAGTTGTGTTATCTACACTTGTGTTTTTATAAGTTTGTGCCAAATTATAAATTTCATTCTTCTGTGCAGTTGTTAATCCAGGGTTCTTAAAGCCGATAGAGATTGCCATAGAAGAACATTTTTTTACAGACACATCATTTGTTGTTGATATACCAATAGACTTAAGCAAAGCCCTAAGTTCTTGGATTTTTTCTTTCGTTTCCATTATTTTTTATATTAATCCTAATTTTTTTTTCAAGGCTATATTTTTTTTATAACCTTTTATATTTTTTTTATCGTAGTATTATAAGTACTATAGAGGCTGCAATACTTATTACTGCTATAGCGCTATCAACCCGTGACCATTCTGATTCATCAGCTAAGACCTGGTAGATACCAAACATTATAAATACAAGGGTAAGTATCGCTAACAGAGTGTTTCCACCTGCAAATGCATTAGTCGTCAATGAAATTGCGTCCATTGCAAATACTACTGCACGAAGCAGTTTTAATGGTGAAATGTATTATTTGCTACTATCTCCATACATACAAGTATAAAAGATAGATAACTAAGCATGTCATCAATAGAGTTACTAATCCATTAAATATAATTTTATCCTTCTAAAATTATTTTTTTAAGTGCCCCGACCTGAGTCCTTCCCAGAAAGCGTCTTTCTTGTTTTTATGGCGTTTTACACAGATAAAGATTGCTAAAGCGTTTAATGCAATGATTACTGCAATGCCAACCCAAAGTTCACAGTATCCAATCATAATACTGAAAGTGAACATCATCGTTAAACAGCCCGCTATCCAAGCAATAATAAATCTCATTATTATACTCCTTAAAAAAGTATATTGTAAACTATGTTATCTATTACCCTGAAAAAATAGGAAAAGGACAGATTTTTTTTCTGCCCTTTTCAAGATTTTTTTTCTAGCAAGCGGCTATACCAAGAATCTTGTAGAGATGGACTTCTTTAAGAACACTTCCTTTCTTTACAGACTTTGGCTTTGACTTGTAAATTTTCTTTACAATTTCAAATGTTGCCGTTTCTTCTGTTCCACTGATAAGAACACGAGTCTTCTTGACATGATAAACTGTATCGCTCTTTAATGCAAGGCTAGACGCTTTTGTGTTTGCTTCAGTTGCAGTTTTTGTGGTAGCGTCCACAACTTCTGTTTCACCATAGTTGCCACCCTTATGGTATACAACGAACTTTGTTTCGTACTTTGGAGTTTTTTTGTTCTTTGGACAAGATTTTTTTACAGTCCATACTTCATAGTTTACTACACCAAAGTCGAAAGTGATAGAGTCACGCTTAGCAATACTATCCCACAATGTGTCACCATTTTTCTTTAGCCAAGCCTTTGCCTTAGTTTCGGAATACTTATCCAAAACCTTTTTGACTTTGCCAAATGATACAGTGTTCCAATCACCGCTATAAGCGGCGTCTTCGTGGTACATACCATTCCATCTTGCGTTTGATGTCGCACGCATTTCTTCCCAAACTTTTCTAATGTCAGCAGTTTTTACTGTTGTTGAAATTCCAGTTGCTCCCATAGCATTTATCTCCTTATGCTTTTGTATTGTAAAAAATAAAGGAATTACCCCCAATTTTTTACAGATTTTTTTGTTGTTGATAAAGTTTTTTATTTCTACCTAATCAACACCATACACATTGTAAACTAAAACATACTTACCCCTTAACAGTATAGAACTGTGTAAAAATCTTCTATTATACAACAATTAAAAACATTTAAAGTTTGCTTTAGGGGTAATAACTGTGCAAGTTTACAATTTAAAGACATAAGGAGAAAATGCTATGAGTACAAGAGGCTATATCGCTTACAGAGACAATGACCAAATCGTTTGGAATTATCTTCATGGAGATAATTATGTGTTAAATGGAACAGGTGAACAGTTGATTCGCAAATACAATGATGCGGATTTTGCTTGGAAACTTGTTTCAATTGGCGACCGTTCCTATCTTGAAAAAGAAGAGCCATACAATGACCAAGATGAAGTAGTACATAAATGTTCTATTGAGGATTGGAAAGACGTTCTTGCGAGTGGTTGGGACATTGAGTATGTTTACCTTTGGGAAGATGGTGAATGGAAAGTAAGTCATGGTGGTAATGCACCTTTTTATCCATTAGAAAGCGTTTATGTTACAATCCTTGCACACCATTATAACTTAGATGGTGGTGACATTCAGTCAATACTTGAAAGTGGCTTTTTTGGTGATTAAATAATTTATAAGGTTACCTTTAATAAATTAGGGGTAACCTTATTTATTGTTTACAATAATGGAAACATAAGGGAGAAACAGAATATGGGAATGAACAGAAGAAGTTTAAGAAAGGACAAGTTTGATAAACTTTCGTTTGATTGTTTTGTAGGTTTTAATACAAAGCAGTTGTGGGTATACGAGAATAATACAAATACTCTTATAGACCCACCAAGTGAAGTCTTAGATAAGATAGATGCTAGGTTTGCAGATGACGAAGTAAATTGGCATTATGACGAAATGGAAAATGAACTTCAGAAAGTTGTAGACACAAATCCAGGCTGGCTATACGATAAAGACTATTGGTATCCAGGCGACATGGATGTATAAGGGAACTTTGTTGGGGTAAATCCTCAACAAGTTTACAATAAAGGACTACAAGGGGATAAATACTATGGAAGTAACAGAACTTAACAGAGAACAGATGATTGAATTGAAGACAATATGGTATGACAATTACCTTTATGAAAATGAGGGTAGAGGCTTATCATATGGTGAAGCATCTGACATTGATACTTTTGTATCTGATGATGTAATATTTGAGGAATACAAAAATACAACATTCAGTAATGACGATTTTAACTGTACTGCAGGTCGTGAAGAATACATCTATGTTGATTACGATACTTGGGCAGATGGTGAAGACGGTTGGACTGTGAACGATGTAAGACGCTATGTAGATGAAAAGTATCTGCTTGATGCCGATGACGAAGATGACATTCTTCAGACACTTGTTAATCATGGTATGCTTGAAAAGACAGACGGATATGAAGTAGATTATTCTTGTAGTCCTGACTATCTTGAAATTTATGAAAAGGAAGAATGTAAGCCTATCGGTAGATTCGAGCTGGTAGCCTAGAAGTTTTTTGAAATCCTACGGTTTTTTCCGTAGGATTCTCCGTAGTAAAAGGAAGCACAATGAAAAAGACAGATTTTGGAATTATATTCGATTCACTTTATGATAACGATTGGACAGATGAAAAACATTATGTAATGTACTATGACCTTGCAGATGATTTTGCAGACAATGGGAATAAATTACACTGTTGGCTTGAAGTAGTCTATAATGCAGAAGAAAGGGTACTGAACTTTAATCGTGTAACAGAAGATGAAAATGGTTATGGTGAAAGTAATGATGTTGAAAAATTTTTACCTTACAAAACAAAAAGAAGAATTATAGACGACTTAGAAATGTTTGTATAAATTTAGGGGTAACTATTATTATAGTTTACAATATAGATACTATAGGGAGAATAAAACTATGACACGAGGAAAATGGGTTTTAATTAAAGCCAACAATGAAGTCTATGTAACCTGCGAGTTTAATGGCGACATGTACTATGAGCATGGCTATGGAAAGGAAGTTGTAGAACACCTTAGAAATGTAACTGACGAAGTTACCTTTGAAAAGGAAGTTCGTAAGTTTGACATTGACAACTTTGGATATGCAAATGACTATGATGACTATTTTGGAATCAATAAATGTATGCTTAGTGAACTTGACTTTAAGAAATCTACATACTTTGATAAGTGGTTCAGTGATTACCTTTACATAAAGAACATAGATACAAGGTCTTGGAAAATCATTGACTACAACGGCAAGGAACATTACATAAATCCAAACGAAACTTTTGTAATGAATTTTGGTAAAGTAGAAGAAGTTTTTTCTGATGATGGTATGGCGCATTTCACAGAAAAGAATGAGCCTGAAGATAATACACCTGAAGAAAAAGAGCCACTTTTGCCGATTGAGTTTACAATTTCAAAGTTCACTTTTGATAGTGACGAAATCCGTAAACTCTATGATAACGGATTGTTTGACCCACTATCGCCAAACAATAGTCTGTATGATGCACTTCATGTGTTAATTTCAAAATTGTAAAGATTTTTTACCATAATTTAAAAGTTTTTTATTCCTACCTTAAAGGAAACTGAGTCGCTCGGCTTAGTTTCCTTTTTTTATTATCAGTATTTGTTAGTTCGGCTTAGTTAGGGGTAATCGGTATAGAAGTTTACAAATAAAAGGCATAAGGAGCAAAACAAATTATGGCAAAGAAACCAAAGGAAGACTTAGTAACAGTAACTTGTTACAGAGAAACAAAGACAATGACAAGAACAAAGGCTATGTCATTTTACCTTTTAGGTATGGTATCTTGTGACCCTAATAGTTCAGAGTGCGCAAGATATAATAAAATCTATACAGAACTTGCTTGTGGAAAATCAACAGTTTCTGATGTAGATTAGGGGTAATGTTACCTTATGTTTACAATAAGGTAGTATCAAAAATCAATAAGGAGAATAAAGACTATGGAAAGAACAATTTTTAATAACTATGATGGTTACTCTTATAAAGATGCAGAACAGTATTGTATCGAAAGACATTTGGAAGATTATCCAGAAGATACTGAATGGGAACCATCTGACAACGAAGTTTACGAAGAAATTGAAAGCAACTATGAGTTTGCTTGGGATGATGTTTCAAGTGAACTGAAAAGTTTCTTTGATGACGGTGATACATTTGTTCTTACAGGAACCGCAGGTACTTGGCGTGGTAGAATGGCTGGTGGTGCTATCATTCACAATTACAACGAATTGTCTAAAGCGTGGGCAAATCGTGATTATGTTGTGATTAAAGACACAAACGGAAAATTCTCGATTGATGCAACACACCATGACGGAACTGACTATTGGGAAGTTCGCAAACTGACAAAGCGTGGACTTGATTATCTTAATAAGCACGAATACGATGACCCAGAAGAACTTCATAGCAAATTGGCAAGTAAAGGCTATAGTGTAAACTTACACTATTGCAAAAATGTATGGGGATGCTAAAATGCAGTTACGAAAAAAACTTGGTAAAAGACGATAAAACTTCTACAATCGGAGCGTTTTATCTTGATGGTGGAATTGCACTGACAACAAGGGATGTCAACTATGCAGACTCTTCAAATCTTTATCCTATTGTAGAAGTAAAGATTATTGACGGACAGAAAACTATTGTAGTTAATTCTGACCTTGCAAAGCGTAACGGCTTTAGAGTATTCACTGCGTAATTAAGAGTATAAAAGGATATTGAAAAATGGAAGAAACAATTACACTTTCTAAAAATGGCAGATACACCTTAAAGAAAGGTACTGACACAACTGCAGGAATTAACTTTCCTTATGTAGATTTTTAAAGGGATTCTACAAGATTTTTTAGGTATACACCTCTTGGCGAAACCATTGAATTTTACAACTGCTCTTCAGCACGTGATTTTACGCCTGCATTATGTAAGTTCATAAACTTAGGTATTAAAGAGGCTCTTGGTAAAGATGGCTACATTCATTACGTAAAGGCGCCTCCAATCGGGGTAACATTTAATTTCAGACCTAACCTTTAAAACAAAATCCTAGCCAAAAAATATAAACTTGGTTAGGCTTTTTTCTTGGGGTAACCAAAAGCAAAGTTTACAAATAGTGGACATAAGGAGAACAGATACTATGGAAAAATGGGTATTGGTAAAGAACGAAGACAGAAACCTATCGGTTAGAGCATTTTCTACATACGAAGATGCTTTTGCAAAAATGGAACAGGAATATGAACAGTACAACTTTTTTTCTGGCAGAGGTTTTGGCGAGTTTGATGCAAACATTTCTGACGGAAAAGTAACTACTGATGATTATCCTACAGATGTAGATTGGCTTATCAGAAAAGTGGAAGAAGATAATACAGTCACATACTAATCAAGGGTAAAACAATGCAGACTTTACAATAAGTTTGCATAAGGGGAAAACTATGATAAGAAATAGATACTATTGCTTAATCACTTATGACTGTAATGGACAGACACTTAATGACGCTTATTTTTCTAGCAAGGAAAAGGCAAAGAAGTGGGCTGCAAGTTTTAAGGCTGAATTGTTCAGCGGCGATAGTTATACCGCTACACTTTACAACAAATCAGTAGACGGACTTGTAAGGGATGAATCTGGTAATGCTATCAGTTGTGAAACTTGGCATTTCAAACCTAGCAATAAAGGTCAGAAACTTGCAGTCCATGTAATATAAAAAAAGTAAACTTGCATAAGGGGTAAATCTTGTGCAAGTTTACAATACAAAACTATAAGGAGAAACGAAACTATGAGTAAGAGAACATTTAACTTTGGTAAAAAAGATTTTTATGGTTGTGGTCGTAAAATCAACGCTATGGAAGTAGAACTTGAAATAAGAGACCATTCTAAAGGCCCAGAACTTTCTATTTGTGGCTCTGTATGGAACAACAAGCATACTGACATTGTGGCAGGTGGACAGTGCTTAGACGAAATGAACAAGTTTCTTGGTCATCATAAAGTCTTTCAGGAACTTTATCACCTTTGGAAAAACTACCATCTTAACACTATGCACGCAGGAACACCAAAGCAGGAAAAACTTATTGCAGATGCAGAAAAAGATGGTCGCTTCGAAGCCCTTAAAAATGAATTAAGCAAAGATAAAGGAAAGTATTACTTTGGACCAGACCACTATGATGTTACTGTGGAACTTTTGAAACGAAACAATTTGCTTACCGACAAGTTGGAAGATGGTACTGATTATCAGTATGGTACAAGCTGGCTTTATAGCAAATGAGCCAAGAAAAATGCCACATCTTTAGTGTGGCATATGAATT
>R17__coassemble_351_pt1 | contig 25419 bp, 28 predicted proteins | sample R17__metabat2_high_PE_012 | metagenome-assembled genome bin R17 | reverse complement strand
ATCCCTTATGATACATTGTAATCACTCCTTAATTGAATACTATAATTATATCCTAATACTATTAGGAATGCAAATACTTTTATTTTTAAAAAAAGACAGAAAATTAATTCTGTCTAATTAAGCTGGATAGCTCCATTAATATAGTCATTTACATACTGATAAAGCAGATTGACCTGCTCCATTAAATAGCTGTAATTAACAACTAATGGTGAATTAAAATACTGATCATGAAGAACCTTCAGTTCTTCTTTGATTTCAGTTCCATCTTCTCCCTGATCTATTTTATTAACTAGCTTTTTTTGCAGCTCCTTAATACGCTCTTCTAATTGTTCATAGGAAGTATCATTAAGCTTATCCTTTAGATCATAATATTCCTTTACCATTGGATCAGCTTTTAGCGTTTGGTTTAATTCTTTGCATTTATCAGCTAATTCTTTATTCATGGATCTCTCCATCTAAAGACCATGTCTTTGCTTCAGTGATCAATACATCCACGATTTCTCCTATATATTTAGGATCACCCTTTACATTAACTAATTTTTGCGTATCTGTATATCCCATCAGCAGATCCTTATTTTTCTTTGAATATCCTTCAATTAATACTGGAACGATCTTTCCTTCGTATTTCTTATTATTGATCAGATCCCATTTATTTACATGTTCATTTAATTCCTGTAATCTTCTCTGTTTTTCTTCAAATGGAATAGTATCTTCCATCTTGGCTGCAGGTGTTCCTTCTCTTGGTGAATAGATAAAGGTATAAGCATTATCATAATGCACATAATCTACCATTTTTAAAGTATCTTCAAACTGTTCTCTTGTTTCATTAGGGAATCCAACGATAATATCAGTAGAGATCGCACAATTTGGAATATGCTTTCTGATCTTATCTACTAGTTCAATATAGCTTTCTGCTGTATTTCTTCTAGCCATTCTTCTTAATACATCATTATTTCCTGACTGTAAAGGAAGATGGATATAAGGCATTAGATTATCGTATTTGGCAATCATTTCAAATACTTCTTCCTTAAAGTCCCATGGATTTGAAGTTGTGAAACGAATACGTTTAACGTCCATCTGTGCAACTTCATTTAATAGCTTAGCAAAATCATATCCATTATCTAGATCTAATCCATAGGAATTAACATTTTGACCTAATAAGGTAATTTCTTTATAGCCCTGATCAATCAAATCCTGTACTTCAGCTTTAATATCTTCAGGTAATCTTGATCTTTCTTTTCCTCTTGTATATGGTACGATACAATAAGTACAGAAATGATCACAACCATACATAATATTGACCCATGCTTTTAAATTACTTGCACGATTAGAAGGAATATTTTCAATAACATCCCCTTCCTTGGACCATACCTCTACTACCTGTGCCTTAGAATACATTGCTTCTTCTAAAAGCTGAGGTAAACGATGAACATTATGAGTTCCAAAGATCAGATCAGTCTGATGATGCTTTTCTAGAATACGATTAACGATCGCTTCTTCCTGAGCCATACAACCACATACGCCAAAGATCATATCAGGTCTTTGTTGTTTGATTCGCTTTAAATCTCCAATTTTCCCAAATACCTTTAATTCCGCATTTTCTCTAACTGCACAAGTATTTAATAATACTACATCGGCTGAGTACATATCCTCAGTAGGCTGATATTTCATTTGTTCAAGGATCCCAGCCATAGTTTCTCCATCACGTTCATTTGCCTGACATCCATAAGTTTTTATATAATAAGTTTTCCCTGCCCCAGCATTTTTCATACTTTCAGGAATTACGAATTCTTCATGTAATACTCTACTTTCTTCTTGTCCTCTTCTTCTTGCATTTTTAAGATTTGGACGGAAGTATTTTGAATAGTCTTTTTCTGCCATAAAACCTACCCCTTTCTTCATACCTATGTATCTTATCAAATCTCCTAAAAAAAATAAAGGGCTAATGCCCTTTAATTTTTAAATTATGCTTATTTTGAAAGATTAGCTAACTTTGAAATATAATGTAGCTCCAACAGGATCTTTCTTAACTTGACCTTTAATGTATGCAGCTAATTTTTCCTGAGGTAAATCAGAATCACATTCGAATTCATGATTCATTCCTTTTGAACTTACATATTTGATGTTTGCAACACCGTCAAATGATTTACCATCTAATACTTTAAGAAGTGGTCCTTTCATTGCAGCGTTAACTACGAATTTTGCCATGGTTATTTTCCTCCCTATTAATAATCTACAAATATTATAACCCTTGTGTAAACCGATTTCAAGAAATTTTACTCATAAAATTGAATACGTTCAATAGATGTAGCGTAATTATGTGAATCTAATTCAATAATTACAGCATTAAATTGTTTCTTACCACTTGCTACTTCGAACTTAGTAGGGATCCCATTTAACATTCTAGGAATAATACTATCCTTTGAACAGCCAATGACCCCATCTAATGGTCCTGTCATTCCTACATCCGTGATATAGGCTGTATGTTTTTCTAATATACGTGCATCAGCCGTAGGTACATGGGTATGAGTTCCAAGTACTGCCGTTACTCTACCATCTAAATAATAGCCTAAAGCGATTTTTTCACTAGTTGCTTCAGCGTGAAAATCAACAATATGAATATCCTCATTGCATTTAGCTAAAAGACGATCCATTACAATAAATGGATTTTCACATCCTGGCTGCATAAATGTATTTCCTAATAGATTCGTTACACGAATCTTCTTTCCATTGATATTAAAAACTCTACTTCCAACTCCTGGTAAAGTAGGAAGCTGATTTAGAGGTACGATCAAACGGTCTGCATCATCGATAAAATCAAATAATTCACGCTTAGCCCAGGTATGATTTCCCATGGTGATCGCCTGAATCCCCTGAAATACGAAATCATTATAAATACGTTGCGTAATTCCCTTTCCATGTGCTGCATTTTCCCCGTTGGCAATTACAAAATCCACCTGATATTTTTGTTTGATCTCATATAGATGATCCTCGATCAGTTTTCTGCCTGCCTGTCCAAAAATATCACCAATAAATAAGATTTTCATCTAACCCCCTCCTTTGTCTTACCCATTATAGCATAAAAAAAAGAAATAAAAAGTAGGTTTCCCTACTTTTATTTTGCGATTTCATTAGCTCTAATTTCTCGAATAACGGTAACCTTGATATGTCCTGGATATGTTAATTCAGCTTCGATCTTATCCTTAATATCACGAGCAAGTTTATGACAAGCTAAATCATCATAATGCTCAGGTTTAACGATTACTCTAATTTCACGACCAGCCTGAATAGCGAATACCTTTTCTACACTATCAAAGCTATAACCAATTTCTTCTAACTTTTCAAGACGTTGGATATAGTTTGTTAATGATTCCATTCTTGCTCCTGGTCTTGCTGCTGATAAGGTATCAGCTGCTGCAACTAAAATAGAAATAGTATTAGTTGCTGGTACATCCCCATGGTGAGATTCAATAGCATTTACAACGATTGGATTTTCTCCATGTTTTCTTGCATATTTAGCTCCAATTTCCACATGGCTGCCTTCTACTTCATAGTCAATTGATTTACCCAGGTCATGAAGTAAACCTGCACGTTTAGCTAAAGTCTGATTTAACCCTAATTCAGCTGCCATAATACCAGCTAAATGAGCAACCTCTAAGGAGTGCTGTAAGGCATTTTGTCCATAAGATGTACGATATTTTAATCTACCGATCATCATTACGATTTCTTTATCTACCTTAGATAAACCTAACTGGAAGATTGCATCTTCCCCTGCTTTCTTAATAGAATCCATGATTTCATCACGAGTTCTAGCTACAACCTCTTCAATTCTTCCTGGTTGAATACGACCATCATGAATTAAAGTTTCAAGTGCTTTTCTGGCAATTTCTCTTCTTAATGGATCAAAAGATGAAATTGTGATTGCTTCTGGAGTATCATCAATAATTAATTCTACTCCTGTATATTGTTCGATAGTCTTAATATTTCGACCTTCTCTACCAATAATACGACCTTTCATTTCTTCAGAAGGTAATTGAATAACAGATACTGTACGTTCGATTACTTCTTCCTGCGAATAGCGATTAATAGCATTAGCGATAATTTCTCTAGCGATATCAGTCGCATGTTCTTGAGCTTTTTCTTCTTCACTCTTTATATAGGCAGTCATTTCATTTGCAGTCTTTGTTTCTACCTGTTTAAAAAGTTCAGCCTTAGCTTCATTTGCAGACATCCCAGCTATTCTTTCAAGTACTCCTACCTGACTGGCAATTTTCTGCTGTAGCTCATCTTCTAGTTTGCCTAGTTCTGATTCCTTGTGTTTTAATGTCTTAACCTTCTGGTCATAGGCATCTTCCTTACCCTGTAACAGGATATCTCTTCGATCGATATTCTGTTCACGTTGCAATAACTTGTTTTCATAATCTGTGTTTTGCTGTTTTTGTTCTTTGATTTCCTTTTCAGCTTCTAATTTTAATTCATAGGCTTGTGTTTTAGCATCTAAAATAGCTTCTTTAACAATATTATCTGCTTTGACATTGGCTTCATCAATGATTTTAGCTGCACTTACATTTGCCTTAGATACTCTTACAGCGTAATAAAAACGTAGTAATAACGCTCCGACAACTATTCCTAGAACACAGAACAAACCAGATTGGACCATATTTCCCATATTGTTTCCTCCATTTGTCTATGTATGTATGCACTTTAAAAATTTGCACATTAAATATTTTAAACTAAAAATGACACAATTGCAATAAAATAACGCTTATTTATAAAAAATAAAAAAATTTGAATTTTTAAGCCAAAAAAAGGCAAACCATCTTCAGGTTCACCTTTCAATTTATTTATTTTTCTAAGACCTTTTCTCTAATTAAGGCTGCTACTTCATCTAACACTTCTGGATGAGTTTTTAGATAATTCTTAGCGTTTTCTCTACCTTGACCGATTTTTTCACCCTTATAAGCATACCATGCACCTGATTTATCGATCAGATCCATTTCTACTGCCATATCTAGGATCTCTCCATCCTTAGAGATACCCTGACCATAGATAATATCGATACTTGCAGTCTTAAATGGTGGAGCTACCTTATTTTTAACTACCTTGATATTAGTCTTATTTCCAATTACTTCCTGACCATTCTTGATCTGTTCACTTCTTCTAATTTCAATACGAATAGATGCATAGAATTTTAAGGCTCTACCACCAGTTGTTGTTTCTGGATTACCAAACATGATTCCAATCTTTTCTCTTAGCTGATTGATAAAGATGATCGTACAGTTTGTTTTATTTAAGGTACCAGATAATTTTCTTAAGGCTTTAGACATTAAACGAGCCTGAAGTCCCATTTGATTATCGCTCATTTCTCCATCTAATTCTACCTGTGGTACTAAAGCTGCAACAGAGTCTACAACGATAATATCAATTGCCCCTGATCTAGCTAAGGTATCTGTAATTTCCAGTCCCTGTTCTCCACTATCTGGCTGTGATAAAATTAAATTATCTACATCAACCCCAAGGTTTCTTGCATAAACAGGATCAATTGCATGTTCAGCATCAATAAAAGCTGCTCTACCACCCTGTTTTTGACATTCTGCAATAGCATGTAAAGCTAGAGTAGTTTTCCCTGAAGATTCAGGACCATAGATTTCAATAATTCTTCCCTTTGGATATCCACCAATGCCAAGAGCAAAGTCTAAAGTAATTGATCCAGTAGGAATAACATCAACATCAATATCTGGACGATCCCCTAATTTCATAATAGAGCCTTTTCCAAATTCCTTTTCGATTTGACGAATAGCTTCTTCTAAGGCTTTTTCTTCCTTTTCATTCTTTTCCTGTTTTTCTTTTAAAGCTTTTTCCTGCGCTTTAGTAGTTTTTTTAGCAGTTTCTTCTTTGATTATAGTTTCTTCCATAATATTCCTCCTACTAGTTATTGCTTTTCTTTTTCAAAAATACTTACAATTTTTCAAAAATTTTTGTTTTTGCGAATAAAATAGCCTGTTCCACTACTTCTTGACGATTTCCAGTAAGTCTTAATTCATAGGTTTGTATCTCTCCCCTATAATTAATTCCCACATATACTAAACCAGCTGGTTTATTTTCCATTGTATCAGGTCCTGCATTTCCTGTAAAAGAAATACAAAGATCTGTATTCATTAGCTTTCTGCCATGTTCACACATCGCTTTGCATACTTCATGACTAACTACCCCATAGGTATTGATCAGTTCCCATTCAACTCCAACAATATCAGCCTTAATACGAGTAAAATAGCTGACTACACTACCAGCATAAACTTTAGAAGCGCCAGGGATAGACCCTATGGCGCTACCAAATTTTCCTACTGTAAAGCTTTCAATTGAACTGATGGTTAACTGCTTTTGAGTTAAACGTTCTACTAGTTCCTTCATATTACATTGATTCAAAGATAAAATCCTTATTCTTCATTAAATAATCATAACCAGATACAAATGAAATTATAGTAGCAACAATAATTACGATCTGATCCATAGGAATATTGATCAAAGCAAATGGGAAGTTGTTTAATAACACTAAGATAATTCCAATCATTTGAGTAACTGTCTTTGCTTTTCCTAAATTTGAAGCAGCAACAACCTTATTGTTGGAAGCAGCAATAAATCTTACGGCATCAACAACGATATCTCTAGAAATCATAATAATTGGCACCAAAACATGAATTTTTCCAGACCATGCCAATAGGATAATTACACTATTTACAAGTAATTTATCTGCGATTGGGTCCATAAACTTACCAAAGGTAGTTACTAAACCATACTTTCTGGCAATCTTCCCATCCAACAGGTCGGTTAAAGATGCAATTGAGAAAATAGCCAATACCACGATCTGATATAGTGGCAGCTTAAAGCCTAAAATTGAAAAATTCTTGCCAAATTCCATTAAATAAACAGCGATATTAACTGGTACCAATATCATTCTAGTAACAGTTAACTTATTAGGTAAATTCATATAGTTCTCCTTTTCTATTGTTTTACGATATTAAATGTGATATCAACATTTGAATCAAGCTCTTCACTGCTAGGAAGATCAACCTGAACATCATCAAAATAATAACTATGACCAATATTATGACCATTCGTTAGGATCAGCTGATAAGTTTCATTTGTATTAAACTCTAATTCAACGATTTCAGGATCTGCATTAATATCATTATTCACATTTGCTTCATTGTAAATTCTTGCCTGGAAACCACTGTAGGTTGCTCCATTTACAACCAATTTACACCAAGTCTGAGTAACAAAGGCAAATTTAACCTTAAATGTTTCTTCATCTGATGGAACAGTAACCGTATAAGTATATGGTGCAGTATGCTCAACTGTAATTCCACTTGTAGTTTCTGTCTGTTTTTCTTCTTCTGTATCGTCTTTAGTATCTTCTTGATCTGTATCCTTTTTCTCTTCCTCTTCCTGTTCAGTTTCCTTTTCTGTAACTTCTCCAGTCACATTAAAGTTATCATTATCTGAAAAAGAAGTAGAATTATTATTCATTAGAGAAATGCCAAAATATACTACCCCAAAAATAGCAATGATCAAGACTACAATGATCGCATAACGAATAAAGTTTGAAGTCTGTTCACTCTCATAAACCTTTTTGCTCTTGGCAAATTTAGGATTAGAGATCTTTACCTGCTTTTTAGGTGGATTGTTTGGTTTATCTTCCTTAACAATCAGATCTTCCTGCTTATATCCATTTGTTAAGGTAATATAATCAGAAATATAATCTCTGGCATCTACGCCTAAATATTCACTATATTTTCTAAGATACATCTTAATGTATTCTTCGTCACCTTTATATTTTTCAAAGTTATTGTTTTCAATATCTCTTAAAACACTTGCTGAAATATGAGTAGCATTAGATATATCCTGCAATTCGATACCACGTCTAAGACGTTCTTCTTGAAGTTTTGTACCTAAGTCTTCCATAATTTCCCCCTTATAAATATTCAATCAAAAACATTATAGCATAAAGTTTTTTAATTACAATTGATGTAACTTGAAAAAAGCAGAAAAAAAAGGTAGAAAATAATTTTCTACCTGATTGCTCATCCGTAAGCCAAGTTCTGTTTTTCAGATGATTATTTATCTACACTTACGTGTCCCAGCTTATGTTCATTTCCACTTGCCGGGTTCCCCTACCAAATTTGGGTTTCTCGCTTGCTGAGTTTACCTCTTTTCAGCTGTTATTTCTAACAGAATGGTTTCTGTGGCACTTTATGACTTATCAGCCATGACTTTCGTTTTAGGCCTTAGGTCTGTCGTTAGCATAATGCTACCTTAGGTTATTGGTTCCCTAAGAACAAACACTACGATCATCACAGATCGTGCGAGCCTGGACTTTCCTCTATCGCTAGCAATCATCTTCTGTGAGCATTGCTATTGTACAATAAAAAGAAAATAATTTCCATAATTATTTTGGAAATTATTCTTGATTTTGATTACCAAACACAGCTTTTTCTAATGCAGAGATACGTTTAAGTATATCTACCTGTGGAGATAATTCAGATTCTAATTTTTTGACATTATTTTGAGATACAACATTTTCCTGCTTTAAAGCTTCGATTTCATCCTTTAAGGCTGCATTTTCACCTTCTAGCTGATTGATTAATTCATTAGCGTGTTCAATCATTGCTTTGAAAGTATAATAATCTTCCATAACGCTATCTAAGAAAGTATCTACCTCTAAAGGATAATATCCATTCGCTGTTACTTCAAATTTTTTATCACAAATCTTTTTTGGGGTTAAGTTAATCTTGTCACTCATCTTCTCACATCCTATCTCCTATCTATTTTTACATATTTCCAATATAAAAATCAATAGGAATTTACTAATTTGCTTTTAAATCTTTAAAAAAAAATATATAATAGAATAGGTGATATATATATGATTAATTATCCAAATGGAAAAAGTAACTCCACCTATGTAGAGTTGGTACAGGATACCAAGTACCATGGTGGTCGTGGGATTTCATTGGAAACAGAACTAAATGATTCAAATGCATACTACCTGCAAAAGGATGTTGCGGTCATTCACAAGAAGCCTACTCCTGTTCAGATCGTTCATGTAGATTATCCTTCAAGAAAGAAAGCAAAAATCACCGAAGCCTATTTCAAGATTCCAAGTACTACTGATTATAATGGGATCTATAAGGGAAAATACATTGACTTTGAAGCCAAGGAAGTCGCTAAAACCTTTATGCCTTTTCAAAATATTCATCCTCACCAGATCGAACATTTAAGAAAAGTAATCAAACATGGAGGAATTGCTTTTATCGTTATTGCTTTTACAAAGCTAAATGAAGTATACTTATTTAAAGCAACTGATATGATCGATCGCTATGACCATCCTACTCGTAAATCCATTTCTTATGAAGATTGTAAAAAGAATGGGTATCTGATCAAAGAAGGTTATATGCCACGTTTGGATTATTTAAAGGTTGTAGATGAAGTCTTTTTTAAGGAGGACTAACTATGTCAGATAAAACAGAGAAAAAACAGACTAAAAAGAAAAGTAAAAAAGGGTTTATTTTAAAAACTCTGCTGATTCTTTTCTTATTAGTGATCGTAGCAGGATTTGGAGTCGCTGCCAAAATTGTAACCGACATTAATAAGTCTACCAGTGATTTTAATATCAATTCATTGATTTCTAAATCTTCTTCAGTTATGTGCTATTATGATGATACAACTGGAGAATGGGTAGATTTTGAATTCGTTGGTACAGAAAGTACTGGAACCCGTGATAATGTCTACTATGAAGATCTGCCTCAGGTTTTAGTAGATGCTGTTGTTGCTACTGAAGATGCTCGTTTCTTTACGCATAACGGAATCGATATTCCACGTATCGCAAAAGCCTTCTATAGCTTAGCAACCAGTGGAGAAATCTCAAGTGGGGGTTCTACAATTACTCAGCAACTGATCAAAAATGCTTACTATTTAAATAAGGAAGACAAGGTCAATAAATGGGAAAGAAAGGTTGGAGAGATCCTATTAGCCCTGAAGGTTGAACAGAAGGTAAGTAAGGAAGATATTATCGTTGATTATTTAAATATGATTCAATTTGGGAATAGCTTATCTACTTTAGGTATCTCAGCTGCTTCTCATTATTACTTCGACAAGGATGTTCAGGAATTAACCTTACCTGAAGCAGCTCTATTAGCTGGGGTATTGAATCAGCCAAGTAGATATGACCCTTATTACAATTTACAGGAAGCTACAGAAAGAAGAAATACAGTCTTAGATTTAATGGAAAGACATGGATATATTACTTCTGAAGAAGCTGCAGCTGCTAAAGCTATTCCTGTTGAAAATTATTTAAAGAAACAATCAAGCAGCTCTACTGATACTTATACAGCATACCAGAGCTATTATGATAATGTCTTAGCTGAATTAAATGAAATTGGAGTAGACCCATATGAAGAATCAATCCGTATTTATACAAATATGGATGTAGACTTACAGGAATACGCTGAAAGCATTGGAGCTGGAGAATTATTTACTTGGGATACTGATGTTCTTGAAACTTCAATGACCCTAGTAGAAACTCATACTGGTAAGGTATTATGTACTTTAGGTGGTAGAGAATATGTTGGTGTACAAAATCCATATGATACTTCTGCTGCAAGAACAAACCGTACAAGAGAAAGACATCAGCCAGGTTCATCATTGAAGCCAATTATTACATATGCTGCTGCCTTTGAATTCTTAGACTGGTCAACCGGTCAATATATCTCAAATGAAACTTATGATTATTATGGTATTCAGATCCATAACTGGGATGGTGAAGAAGGTGGAGATATCAGCTTAACTGAAGCTCTGAAGCTTTCTTACAATAACCCAGCAATGTATACAACTGAATATGTAAGAGATGAAATTGGAACTGATGGTTATATCAATTATCTTGAATCCTTCGGTTTTGATCTATCCGATGAATCATTTGACCTTCAATATGCAATCGGTGGTTGGGAACATGGGGTAACTACTTTACAGACTGCTGGTGCCTATGCCGCTTTATCAAATGAAGGAACCTATATTGAACCACACTTTATCTATAAGATCGAATATCTGGATTCTAATAAAGAAGATCTGATGGTTACTGAAGAAGCAATCGCTGCTGCTGAGGAAATCATTTCACCTGAATCAAGCTTTATGATTCGTGAAGTATTACGTTCTTATTCTAAGGAAAGATATGCTGGTATGAATATTCCATATAATGTATGTGCTAAATCTGGTACTACAAACTATGATGATGCTTTATGTGAACAATATGGTCTTGAACAGTATTCAGCTAAGGATTCATTGTTGAACGCCTTTACTGAAGATTATGCTGTATCTGTCTGGGTTGGATATGATACGCCAGGTTACTATAAGGCAATAACGGAAACAGAGAAAACTTATGCAGGTATCTCTGCTGGAGCTTTATTAACTAAAGCTCATAATGGAACAACTGTTAACTCATGGTCACAGCCTGAAGGAGTTGTACAGGCTACAATGGTAACTGGTACAAGTGATCCATATGTTAAACCTGATAGTTCTATTCCAAGCAGTCTAATCACTACTGCATGGTTCAAGAAAACAAATGTACCTCAGGATGCTAAGCTGGACTTAACGATTGGTTCATTAGATTCATTTACAGCTGATTATGATGAAGAAGCTGGAACAATCAATGTTAAATTTGGAACATACTCTGGAGGAAGCGGTGAAAAGAATGCTGCTAAGGTTCTGGGGGATGCAATCTATGTTGTGGAAATCCAGGATAGCGATGGAAGTACAATTGGTACTTATAAGAGCGAAGATGAAAATGAATTTACAATTGATTATGCTCCTACAAGTAATATCACAGTAATTGGATATTATGCAAGAAGCAAAGTCTTAAGTGTTACTTCAAATAAGATCTCTGTATCAATTGAGGTTCAAGGAAGTGACAGCTATGTAAATTGTTCAACTTATACAATGAACGCTATATCTCACAGCTATTCATCTAGTGATATTATTTCAGCATTAGGTATGACTCTTTACTATCGTGGAGAAGCAGTAAGTCCATCAGATATTACAATTACTGGTTCTATCGATCCTACTACTGAAGGAACTTATACAATTAGAGCAATCTACAAGAACTTCACTTCAGATCCAATTACAGTAACTGTTGTTGGTAATGGTGGACATAGTGAAGGAGAAGAATCAGGTGAAGGGGATGACCACTCAGGTCAACCATTTGCCCCACCTTCCTTCAATAACTAAACAAAGTCAGGACTATTCCTGACTTTTCTTTTAAATAAAAACAAGAAGTTTAAAGCTTCTTGTTCTTTTCTTTACATAGATCCACTAATGGACATTCCTTACAGTTAGGATTTTGTGCCTTACAGAAGTATCTTCCAAAGAAAATAAACTGATGATGACATTTTGACCAGTATTTCTTTGGAATACTTTTATTAAGTTTCATTTCTACTGTTAATACAGAATCCTCTTCTTTTGCAAAGCCTAATCTTTTAGCTATTCTTTCTACATGGGTATCCACTGCAAAGGCTGGCTGATCAAAAGCTACAGAGCGAATCACATTAGCTGTTTTTCTTCCTACTCCAGGTAAGCTTTCAAGTTCCTTTTGAGTAGAAGGTACTTTACCATCAAAATCCTCAATTAGCTTTTTTGACATGTTTTTTAGCGATTTAGCCTTGTTTCTGAATAATCCTATCTGTCTTATATCATTCTGTAAATCTTCTATATCAGCCTCTAAAAAGTCATAGGGAGTATGATACTTTTGAAACAGATTTGCTGTGACCTTATTTACACTCTGATCAGTTGTCTGAGCAGAAAGCATAACCGCTACTAATAGTTCAAATTCATTTGAATGATTCAATTCACAATGGGCATCTGGAAACATTTCATCTAAAACAGATAAAATATGATCTCTTTTTTCCTTGATCATAAGCTAATCCTCTTCCCACCATTTATAATCATTATATTCAATATTTACCTTAGCAGGAACCTGATCCCTGCCAGATCTTTTAATTCCATTCTTAGACCAGTCATTGATAATTGCTTCGATATAGCGCATAGAGCGTGCATTACGTAAAGAAGCTTCCTTTAATGCCTCTAAGATCAATTGATCTTCTATTCCCATTTTTTTCCATCCTTTGATTGCATCCATCTCATTTGGGGATAAAGGACGACCAAATTCCTGTTCAAAACGAGTTAATAGATCTACCTTATCTTTAGCTTCTTCCTTTTTGATCAGCAGCTTTTGTTTAAGAGGACCTACATCAATATTTACCCCATTCATCACTACTAATCTTTTTTGAATCAGCTTGATCAATATTTCATCAATATGATCACCTTCAAAATTAGTTCTTTCTTCTAGTACCTTACGATTATTACATGGAATCATTTCAAATTGAAGCAGGATCAATAAAATGATCAGTTCCTCTTCTAAGATTCCCAGTTCCTTATATCTGATCAACAGTAAACCTTTAAAATCGATCAGTTGATATTCAAATCCATCCATTTTCTAGTTCCTCTTTAAGCTATACATTTTCATTAGCTGTCCACTTTCCAAATTATAATAACGATATTCTACAGTTGAGGATGTATAGAGTGTATACACATAACATAGCTTTTCATTTTCATAACCAAGCTCTTCCTTGATCGACTCATAATCTTCCTTATTAAAAAGACCTTCCACCTCATCAAAAGCTAAACGAGTAATATTTCTACGATAAACTCTTTCCAGATCCTGATTATATACATAAACCTTGGCCTTAGTCTGAATAATATAGTAAACCTCAGAACCATTATATTTTTCAAAGGATTGTACATTCTTTAACCCTTCCTGTTCAATAATAGTTGATTCAATGGTATCTAATTCATTATGATAATTAGTGTATGGAACCATGATAATGTAGACAAATAAAGAAATACCAATCAATAAAACCGTTAATAACCCAATAATATAGGTTGATTTTTTATGCCACATATTATCACCTCCACTTGCTACATTATACCCTTTTTAGATCATTATAAAAAGAAAAAAGATACATTTCTGTATCTTTTATTTATTCATGTCATCTTTTAAAACAATACTAGGTTTAAAAGAAATTGATTTAGAAGCAGGAATAATAATTTCCTCCTTATTCATAGGACTAACTACTCTTCTTTCTTTTCGATCAATTACTTTAAATGTACCAAAACCTGAAATCAATACTTTTTCCCCGTCAAGTAATTTTTTCATCATTTCATCAAAAACCGAATCAACGATTTCTTCAGTCTGTTTTTTGGTTAAGCCCTGCTTTGCAGCAACTGCTTCAATTAATTCCTTCTTATTCATTGATATCCCCCTCACTTAGACTCTCTAAGAACAAATTTATATTAACATTTTACCCTATATTTTTCAACAAAAATATCAAATTTGTGTATTTTATTCACGATTTCTAGCAATAATATGAATAGGAGTACCCTCAAATCCAAAACTATCTCTAATTTTATTCTCTAAGAAACGTTTATAACTAAAATGCAAATATTCAGGATCATTGACAAACAGAATAAATGTTGGTGGTGTTGTGGAAACCTGATTTCCATAGAAGATCTTTAATCTTCCACCCTTAAAGGTAGTGGTTGGATTAATATTCTGTGCATCGATCAGAACATCATTAAAGACACTTGTAGAAATACGTTTATTGTTGTTTTCATAGGCTTCATTAATAGCCTGGAATAGATTCTGTACCTTTTCATGAGTTTTAGCTGAAACAAAGATAATTCTTGCATAATCAAGATATTTAAACTGTTCACGAATTTCTTTTTCCATATTTCCCATAGTTTTAGAATCCTTTTCCACAAGATCCCATTTATTTACAACGATCACAACTCCCTTACCAGATTCATGTGCATATCCAGCAACATGACGGTCCTGATCACGTATTCCCTGTGAAGCATCTACTAATACTAAAATAACATCACTCTTTTCAATTGCAGATAAAGCACGAAGTACTGAATACTTTTCAATATTTTCCCATACCTTACCTCTTTTACGTAATCCTGCCGTATCAACAACAGTATATTTATGACCATCCTTTTCAAAGCTTGTATCGATCGCATCTCTGGTAGTTCCTTCAATATCAGATACAATAACTCTATCTTCTCCAAGTAAAGCATTTGTAAGAGAAGATTTTCCTACGTTTGGTCTACCAATTAAAGAGAAACGAATTGAATCATGTACTTCTTCTTCTGTTTCAGGAATATATTCAATAATTTTATCTAAAACATCTCCTACCCCAATACCATGGGTACTACTCATAGCTATAGGATCCCCAATTCCTAAAGCATAGAATTCATAGATATTATTGACAAACGCATAATCATCGATTTTATTTACTGCCAGAATAACTGGTTTCTTACATTTATACAACATCTTAGCTACAAAACGGTCATCCTCTGATAATCCTTCTCTACCATCTGTAACAAATAAAATAACATCAGCTTCTTCAATTGCGATTTCAGCCTGCATACGAATTGATTTAGAGAAATCTGCATCAGCTAATTCAATTCCTCCTGTATCAATGACTCTAAATTCCTTATTTAACCATGTAGCAGTGGCATAAATACGATCACGAGTAACCCCTGGAGTATCCTCAACGATTGAAATTCTTTCTCCTACAATACGGTTAAAAAGGGTAGATTTACCAACATTAGGTTTCCCAACAATTGCAACAATTGCTTTTCCCATTTGTGATTCCTCCTTTTTCTAACTATTTATTTTTTTCCTCAATAAGCTTCATAATAGCTTCTACAACTTCTTCGATACTCATATCTGAAGTATCTACTTCAATAGCATCCTCTGCTTTCTTTAAAGGTGATTCCTTACGGTTCATATCATTTTCATCACGAGCCTGAATATCAGCCTTGATCACTTCAAGATCAGCATCTAACCCACGTTCGATATTTTCTTTATATCTGCGCATCGCTCTAGCTTCTACAGAAGCAATCTGATAGATCTTAAGATCAGCATCTGGTAATACTACTGTACCGATATCTCTACCATCTAAGATCACCCCACCAGATTTAGCCATTTCTCTTTGCTGTTCTACCAGAAATTCTCTAACTACCTTTTTAGTAGCTACCTTGCTGGCATTTTGAGAAACAATGTCCATTCTTATCAACGAACTGACATCTTCTCCATTTAAGATTACTAAGCTGCCATTCAATTCGATCTTAATATGACTTAACAATTCAGGAAAGACCTTTTCATCATCCAGATCATATTGATGAGTAAGACCATAATAAGCAACACAACGATACATTGCTCCAGTATCAATATAAGTATAATCTAAAGCTTTAGCTAATCTTTTAGCAATCGTACTTTTTCCAGCAGCTGCTGGTCCATCAATAGCAATAGATAATTTTTTCATTTTGTTTCCTCCATAAATGAAAGCTAAGGAACCCCTTAGCTAAAGAATAATTTAATAATATAACCAATTAATGCAAATAATGCAATCGATAAAACAACAATAATAAAAGTTAACATCTTTTCAAATAAACCGGATTTCTTTTCATCATATTCTTCATCCTCTTCATCATCTTCATCACTTGCAAATGATAAAATCTTTTGACCAAGAATAGATTCATCGTCATTAAGTTTTTCAACCTTTTCGATTTTTGACGGTTCATCCTTTTCGAGAACTACTTCCTTTTCAGGTTCTTCCTTCTCTGGTTCTTCTTTTTCTACATTCGCTTTTTCTGCTTTAATAATATCAGAAATAGAATCATGGAAGTCTTCATCTCTTTCCTTCTTAGCAGGTCCTGCTACCTTTTTAGATGGAGTTGTCTGTTGATTTAACCCCATGATCTGATTTAAAATATCTAATCTGGTATTGAAAGTTACGCCTTCACCAGCATTTTCCTTCACACGTGATAATGCTTCTCTTTGCTTTTCTTCAGATAAATCATCACTAGAAAAAGAGAAATCATCATCAAATTTAATTTCAGGGAAATCGAAAGTATCCTCTTCGTTATCATCCTGTAAAATTTCATCTGTATAATCAGTAGAATCTACATCTCCATTATTAATAGAATCACGCAAATTCTTATATTTTTTAACTCTAGACATATTTTCCATTATTCTCACCCAATTTACATTATAGCATAACTTTATTCTAAGTGAAAACTATTTTGCCTTTCAAAAACTGAAAAAGTCACGTTTTACCGTGACTTTTAATTAAACCATCTTATATAAATAATGAGGGAACATCTTTCTCCACCATGGCCAGTCATGATTTACATCATAACCCCACATTTCGATTTCATTTGGAACATCCTTATAAGCTAATAATTCTTTTACTCTATTTAGAGATGGAATTGAATCATTTTCCCATGCACCCTGTCCACAGCATAATACAATTCTACTTTCACGATATTTCTGAACATGTGGATGATCATAGCTCATTCCATTTAAGAATTCAGCTGGAGAATTGTTGTAGGTGTATTCATCATGATAATTTCCAAAGAATAAATCTGATCCATAGTATCCACTTAAAGCAATACATCCCTTAAAGATATCAGGTCTTCTAAAGAAGAAGTTACCTGCATGAGTACCACCCATTGAACATCCAGTTGTGATAATACCATCTGCATAGCTTCCACCATTTCCATGGTAGTTGATTTCAAAGATTCTTGGTACTAATTCATTTACTACATAATAATAATATTGTTCAAGCATATATGAACGATGTCTGTTATCTAATGATGATGGAGACCAGCTTTCAGGGTCAATAGTTGAACAGCAGAATAACTGAACTCTACCCTGTTCAATTAAATCAGCTACAGTATCAACCATTCCAAAGCCTTCAAAATCCTGTGCATGTCCATCCTGAGCAGGGAACACAAGCACTGGCTGACCAGCATGACCATATACGATAAATTCCATGTCTCGATTTAAACATCCAGACCATTCCTTAAACCATTCTTTTTTCATTCGTTATTTCTCCTCTATTTAGTCTTTAAGCAATATGCAACGAATTCATTAACTTCATCCATAGTTGCAAAACGCTGCATTAAGCAGTGGTTACCCATTGCACCAGCTAAGATATCAGGCATTCTTTCATTCATTAACATACCAAATCCATATTTATTGCTGATTTCTTCTAGAGAATGTTCATAGTTATCTCCATCTCTTCTACCAACATAAACACAATGATATGGTCTAGTTGTAGTATATTCAGCTTTACCGAAGGCTACCATATCAGCATAGATCTTATAGAAGTTGATATCATTTGCATAGTTGAACATATCAGGAGTATAACCACCTGGAGTTCTCATATTAACTTCAAGACCAATGATTTCACCCTTCTTACCTAAACCTTCCTTATCTTCTCTTAATCTAAAGAATTCACAATGGAAGCATCTACCGTTTGTTCTAAATGATTTAACAGTAGCAATACCAGCCTTCATTAAATCTTCAGGTAATTCTCTTACTGAATAATAATGCATACCAGTACCTTCATTTACAACATCCATGATCTGGTTAGGGAATACATGGCTAGTGATAAATAAAGGATTACGATCTAAGTCACAAACACCATCAAATGACATTAAATCACCATTTACAAATTCTTCCATGATATACTGATAATGCTTAATATATTCACCATTATAGAAATCACGTAATTCATCTTCATTTTTTAACTTATAGGTAGCAGCAGCACCAACTCCATTGTCAGGCTTAACAACTACTGGATAACCAACCTGTTCAATAAATTTTAAACCTTCTTCTAAAGTAGAAGTTAAATGATATCTTGCTGTCTTAACCCCAGCTGCTTCATAGAAAGCTTTCATACCTGATTTAGTCTTGATTTCTAAGATATGATCAGTATGTAAACCAGTAGTGATATTAAAATCAGTTCTTAATTTAGCGTCCTGTTCAAGCCAGTATTCATTATTAGATTCAAGCCAGTCAATTTTACCATACTTAAATACAAAATAACCCATAGCTTTAACCATTTCGTCATAGTTTTCCATGTTGTTTACTTTATAGTATTCAGTCATAGCTCCCTTTAATTCATTGCTTAATTCGTTATAAGGAGTATCTCCAATACATAATACTGTTAATCCATTCTTTTTTAATTCGTCACAGAAATGCCAGAAGTTCTTTGGAAACTGTGGTGAAATATATACAAAATTCATATTTATTTTCCTCCATTACTTTTTTTACTACTTAATAATAACATTTTATCATAATATTTCAATATAAAAAGAAGGATAACTCCTTCTTTTCCCATTTAGAATCCTGATTACATATATAATAAGAAAATCAAAATTACCGATATCAGATTGTTAAGCATATGGAAATAAACCGATACACCCAGGGTTTTATATTTATCATACATAATTGAAAATACCAGTCCCATTAAGAAATAAGGAATGATCTGAACGATCTCTCCATACTGATGATAATAGATGATCTCTGTAGAAACATGAACGAAACCAAATAAGAAAGCTGAAACAAAGTGAGCTAAATATCGATTATATAGATTCACCGTTCTAAAGATCAGACCTCTAAAGACTAATTCCTCTAAGATTGGTGCAATCAGTACGACACTGATGATCATTGGTACAGGTTCAATCAGCATGATCTGTTCAATTGTTTCCTGATTTACACTATCCTCACTGCTGTGAGTGATCAATTCAACCAGGTTGGAACCAAAAATACTAACAGCATAGACAACTTCTATTCCAACTACTGTAAATAACAAAGGATGATCCTTGATCACTTCATAGAATCTTCTAAAATATCCTCTAAAGAATTCATAGAAGCAAAGCATACCAATCGCTAATAAAACCCCATCATAGAATAAATTAAACCATGAATTCAAGACGTTTTCATCAGTCATTCTAGCAAAGAATGGGATCAACATAAAGATAATAGAAATAACGTATTGTCCAATAAATAAATAGAAAGGTAAGAACAAACAGCATCCAAGTAATAATTTATACTTCGTGATCTTTTCAAATTCTAATCTTTCTGTTTGAACTTCATCCTCAACTAATTCCCCTTCTATAGTAGTAAAATTACTTAAATGATCCCCTTCAGGATAGTTTTCTTCTATTTCAGGTAAAACAGTTTTATATGTTCCTTTTAGCTCATTAGCGATTTCTGGATTTAAATCATAGTAGAATAAATATTTACTGATCACTAGATTACTGTCGATCACAATACTTCTAGCAAGTGAACTGATCACTACAGGCAGAACTACTGTTAATCCCACCATCAGATCAAGCTGTTCACTGATCACATACAAGCCAACACTAATGCCAAGTACAAGAATGTATCTTAAAGCATAAGAAAGATAAAGCTTCAATAATTCCATCTTATGAGAGCTCATGATCTTTCTAGAAAGTCCCATAGCCTTTAATCCTTTACATCCATCCTTGATCAGATATTTACTCATATCAAAATTAAGATGATACAGCACTGCTGTTAAGACCACTACAATGATCAAGATCAAAAATGGAAGAGCTAATGGGAAAAGCAGCTCATAGATCATTTCCATATTTAGATCAGCAGAATAATAGAAGGCATTTAAGACATCTGCAATTGCATCACGATAAACAATGGCAGTAAAGATCATAAAGATTATAACTTCTGCTAAATAAATCAAAAACTCAAATAAGGAATAAAGAATATAGGTAGAAAACAGTTTTGTATAGTGAAGGATCCCATATATTCCTTCATTGGCAACATTGATCTGTTCTCCCTTACCCTGTGTAACCTTTCTTGCAATCTGGATATAACCATAATCTATACATAAAAACAAAAAAATAAATAGGATAGAAAAATCTTCAAATAAGGAATACATCATTCCTAACAGTCCAATAAAAATAACAGTTGGAAGGATCTGTTTACGATTATTTTTAAGCAACAGACTTGCTTCTTTTTTATAATTGATCATCTCTGATTCCCCCTTCTTGTCTATTATACACTAAATAAGACCTAAAAGAAAAGCATTTCACCTTGATAATTAATAGAATATGTGTTAAAAATTTGCTTTTTAAATTTATCTATGTTAGAATTACCCATGTCAATTTTGATAAAGGAGAATACAAATGGAAACAAAATTAGGTCAATATAAAGAAATCGAAGTTACAGTTACTCCTGTAAAGTATACAGAAGATGATTTAAAAAGACAGTTAGATTATATGCTAGCTCAAAACCCTAAGAAAATCGCTAAAGATGTAATTGCTGAAGGGGACAGTGCTATCTTTGATTTTAAAGGAATGAAGGATGGTGTTGCATTCCCTGGTGGAACTGCTGAAGGATATGAAATGGTGATCGGTTCTCATCAGTTTATTCCTGGATTTGAAGAACAGATGATAGGAATGGCTAAAGGAGAAAAGAAAGATTTAAATGTTACCTTCCCTGAAAATTATCAGGAAGCTTCATTAGCTGGTCAGCCAGTGATCTTTGAAGTAACAGTTCATGAAATCTATTCAAAAGAACCTGCTGAATTAAATGATGAATTCGTTGCTAATTTATCTATTCCTGAAGTTAATACTGTAGATGAATTAAAGGATTATGTACAGGATTACTTCGTACAGACTGCTAATCAGAAAACAATGGAACAGGCTGAAGATTTAATTATGGAAGCATTATTAGAAATGACTGAATGTGATATCCCTCAGGATATGGTTGATTTAGCTATTCAACAGCAGGTATCTCGTGTAAGACAGCAATTAGCTCAACAGGGTGTTACTCTAGAACAATACCTTCAGATGACAGGTGGTAACCTAGATGATCTAAAAGCTCAATTAACTGAAGCTGCTAAGAAACAGGTTAAATTAGAAATGGCTTTAACTAAGATCGTTGAATTAGAAGAAATCATCTGCTCTGATCGTGAAATCGAAGAACAATATGATATGATCGCTAAACAATATCAGATGAATGTTCAGGATATTAAAAATGAAATCACACCAAATCAGATGAGCAAAGATCTTTGCTTAATGAAAGCAAGCCAGGTTGTTTTACAGAACGCAAAAGTAAATCAGGACGAAAAGTAAAAGGAATGTACAGCATTCCTTTTTATTTATGCATCCCATAGCTTGTATGCTTATAGCCAAATCTTTCATAGAAAGCTTTAGCTTCATCAGTTGTTAATACTTTACGATATCCTTCATAATACTTTTCACACATCTCCATTAAATGCGTTCCAATTCCCATTTTCTGATAAGAAGGATGAACTAATACATAATTGATATATACTGTATAGCTATCATCAAAGCCTTCTATTAAACCAATCAGCTTTTGATGATCATAAGCACAAAATACCTTTCCATGCTTTAATGCTTCTACTAATCTTTCAGGATGATCTAGAGATCCTGTGGTCCATCCCACGGATGTCCATAGATCTATTAACTCCTGTTTAGAAAATAGATTATGTTCACTATAATACTGAATGTTCATTGAAATACTCCTTAATACTATTCTGATCTCTATGCAGTTGATTGATTAAAGCCTGTGGAGAAGAAAACCTAGTCTCTGGTCTAATCATATGATAGAAATATACCTTTGCTCTCTTACCGTAAATATCCTCATCAAAATCAAAAATATTAACCTCTAAAGAAGGCTTATTTAAAGCATTAAAAGTAGGATTATAGCCAATATTTGCCATACCTGTATATTTCTTACCATCCACCTCAAATACCACGGCATAGACCCCTAACTCTGGAATACGGTAAGCCCCATATTCTACATTAGCTGTTCTAAAGCCAATCGTTCTACCAATCTGTCTGCCTTTAATGATCTGTCCTTCAATTTTATAAGGTCTGCCAAGCAAACGATTTACATCTTCAAAATTTCCCGTGATCAGGGCTTTATTAATACGGGTTGTACTGATCTTTTCCTCACGGTCTGTTACCTTATCCTGAATATAAACTGGATAAGAAGCAAATTCTTTTAAGGTTTCCCCACTTCCTGCCCCCTTAAAACCAAAGTGGAAATCAAAACCACATACGATCATCTGAATTGGGAATACTTTTAAAATAGCATCAAAGAAATCACGAGGAGATAAATGACAGACCTCTTCAGTGAACTCTACGACGATCAGATAATCAGCACCAAGCTGTTCCAATATTTCTGCTTTATCCTGGATACTGGTTAAATAGTTATCCGTTTTTAATTTACCTGTCACTACAGCAGGATTAGGAGAAAAAGTCATCATTCCACATTTACAATGATGTTCAAGAGCATATTGTCTGGCATCCATTACTAAAGCCTGATGTCCTTTATGTATTCCATCAAAATAACCGATCGCTAAAGTCAATGGTTCAATTTGAACTGAATCTCCAAGTTTAAAATGAATTGTCTCCATTACCATAACCCCCTTACACTCTTTAACATTCCTTCCCCTGTCTGTTCATACATCGCTAGTACCTTTCCATCTAAGGTTTTAATAACTACATAGCCATCTTTATCACTTTTAAGCCTTTTTCCACTCATGATCCCCTTTGGGTCTTTTACATAGTAGTCATCATAGCTTGCTAACGCCTCTTCAAGAGAAATCAGCTTATAGTTTCCTGCTTCTATTTCTTCTAAGGTTGAACTATCCTTTAAATCAAAAATACCTGAATGACTGCGATTTAAAGCACTCATATAACCAATCGTACCCAATCTTTCAGCAATATCTACGCATAAAGATCTGATATAGGTACCCTTTGAACAGATACATGAAAAGGTAATTTCATTATTTTCAAAAGAATGGAAAGTGATCTCTTCAATAGTTACCCTTCTAGGCTCTATTTCTACTTCTTTTCCTTCTCTGGCATATTCATAAAGCTTTTTACCGTTGACCTTAATGGCAGAATAGATCGGTGGCATCTGATCATAGGTTCCTATAAATGAATCAAGTACCTCTTTTACCTTAGCTTCACTTAAGGCAGGTACCACTTCCTCCTTTAATACCTTCCCTTCCTGATCATAGCTGTCAGTATGTTTTCCTAAAGTTAAGGTAGCAGTATATTCCTTCTTTTCAGAAGTTAAGAACTGAAGAACCTTGGTTGCCTTATTGACACAGACTACAAGCAGACCTGTTGCCATAGGATCTAATGTTCCACAATGTCCTACTTTTTTAGTTCCTAATATCTTTCTTAATTTATTGACCACATCATGACTGGTATAGCCCTGAGGTTTATTTACTAATATAATTCCGTCCATAAAAAATCACCTTATATTATTCTAAGTTAATTGCATACAATTTTCAATCTTTTTGTTTTAATTTAACTAAAAATAGATTATACTGTTTTGGCAGGGGGATTGTATTATGGAATTTGATAAGAAATATACTTTGGATTTATTAAAAGAAATTATGTCTGTTGACTCTCCAAGTGGCTATTGTAAGAATGTAATGAAGGTCATTGAAAGAGAAGCTAAAAGTCTTGGTTATAGCTTTTATACCACACCTAAGGGCAATGGAATCTTTGAAGTACCAGGGAAAGATCCATCTAAAACTATTGGGGTATGTGCACATGTAGACACCCTTGGATGTATGGTAAGAAGCATTAAAGCAAACGGAAGACTTGCTTTTACTCGTATTGGTGGGCCTATTCCACCTACTCTTGATAGTGAAAACTGTAGAGTAAGAACAAGAGATGGAAGAGTCTATAACGGTACCTTCTTCTCTATTTCACCAGCAGGACATGTTTATGAAGACGCTAAAACACTTGTAAGAGATGAAACCACAATGGAGGTTATCTTAGATGAAGTAGTTCATAGTAAAGAGGATGTGGAAAAGCTAGGAATCATGAATGGTGATTATATCTGTATTGATCCTAAAACAATTATAACCGATAGTGGCTTTATAAAATCAAGATTCCTGGATGATAAAATGTCAGTCGCTATTATCTTTGGAGCTTTAAAATATATGAAGGATCATAATATGGTTCCTAACTATAATTTAAAGGTAATGATGTCTACCTATGAAGAGGTAGGACATGGAATGGCCTATATTCCAGAGGATATCCACGAACTATTAGCGATCGATATGGGATGCATTGGAAAGGATCTATCATGCAGTGAATATAATGTATCGATCTGTGCCAAGGATAGTGCAGGACCTTATGATTATGATATGACTACAAAGCTGATCAATTTAGCTAAAGAAGCAAACCTAAGCTATGCTGTAGATATCTACCCTTATTATTCTTCTGATGCTTCAGCTGCCCTTAGAGGAGGAATGAATATCAAAGCTGCCCTAATTGGTTCTGGTATTTTTGCCAGCCACGGTTATGAAAGAACGCATTACCAGGGAGTAGAAGCAAGTATGAATTTATTAGTTTTATACTTAACAAAATAAAGGAAGTTCACTTCCTTTTTTTCTTTTATTAAACAAAAAATACATATCCCTATATACC
>R17__coassemble_350_pt1 | contig 25423 bp, 19 predicted proteins | sample R17__metabat2_high_PE_012 | metagenome-assembled genome bin R17 | reverse complement strand
GAACCTAGTATTTACTAGGCTCTTTAACGAGGAGTATATAAAAATTAATTTTCTTTCTTTCTCTTTAAAGTAATATATCCTGCACCAGCTAAGGCAAAAGCACCAGCAGCTAAGTATGCAACATTATTATAGATACCAGTATTAGGAACATCAGTACCTGGAACAGAAGGCTCAACATCAGTTGTTCTGATTAATTCACCAGTAGTTGTATCTCTAGAGAAGTCTTTTAAGAAGCTCCAGATATATTCAGCTTCTGGTTTATAGTTCCAGTGTGCCTGATATTGAATAGCACCAAACTTCATGATTTCACCATTTTCATTTGATACAGTTCCTGATAAAGCATCCTTTAAACCGATCTTGATCATAGTCTGATTATCTAATGCAATACCATAATATGGGTTAGCTTCCATATCCCAAGTTTCAGGAACTTCTAAACCATTGACTTTATAGTAAGATTGAATAAATGACCAGATTGAGCAGTTAGCATCTACATCCTGAATATAAATACCATCACCAACTGCAAATGAGTTAGTTGAAGAACCATCTACTGGAATCATACCAAAGAAATCATGATCACCAGCTACATATACCATAGGTACTTCTCCACCATCATATTCTGCAGCAATTTCAGCTAATTCATCTTTATCAATACCAGGAGCAGATACAGCACCTACACCAGCAAAGACATCTGAATATTTAACACCATATAATACAGAAGCAGAACCACCAGCAGATAAACCAGAAATATAAATTCTTGAAGTATCGATCTGTGGATATTTAACTTCGATTACATCCTGTAACCATTCGATTAACTTATCTCCTTCTAAACCATCACATCCAAAATAGTTTGGTCCTGGTTCATGAGTAGAAGAATCATAAACAATATCCTGCCATTCAGGAGCAATAACGATAAATCCTTCCTGAGCAGCTAATTCAGGCCAACCAGAAGTATCACCCATTAAACGAGGATCATTACCATTACCGTGTAATGTAATTACAAGTGGAACTGTACCATCTTCAGCATCTAATACAGATTCAGGAACATATTCAAACCAAGTATATTCACCTTCACCATTAACAGCTACATTATGAATTGGGTTATATTGAATACCTAATTCATCATAATCAGCAATACCAATTAAACCATAAGGTTCAGTATAGTTCCATGGATCAGCCATATAGAATTCAGTATATTCATTACCTTGACGATAATTCTTTGATAAAACCTGATCCCAGGCATTTGCGAAAGCTTCAGCTAAAGTAGCTTCATTACCAGTAACAGTAACAGCAAGTGGATCAGTAGTTTGGGCATTTGCTTCAGTGAAGTAAGCAATTGCTTTTTCACATGCATTTGATAAGTAAACAGGAACATAAGCTCCTAATTCTACTTCATCCATTTCACCACCATAAGTCATAATATCAGCAATAGCATAAGCTTCCTGTGAGATATAGTTATTAACAAATGTAGCACCATCATCAATACCAATTACTTTAATATTAGAAGTAGCAGCACCAATTAAAGATAAGAATGCATCAGCATCATCCTGATTATATTCTTCACCGTTGATAGGAGTAACTACATTGATTGATCCTCCCCATTCATCTGCTTTAGCTTTAATACCAGATTCTACTAGCATTGCTTCAGCTTCTTCAACCGTTAAATTACCAGCATATACTTCAAATACAGGATTAACTACTGAAGAATAATCTACTGTATTAGATGAAACATAAGAATAAATATGATCATTTACAGTTAAGAATTCTGGAGTATATGTATTTTCTTCTACGATCATTTCTAATTGTGATTGAATATATGGAGCATACCAGAATAAGTATCCAGCATTAGTTGGATGAATTGGATCTGACATATAGTAATCTCTCATTTGAACATCAGTATTTTGGAATTCTTCATTATTCCACATATCAATTACATATCCATCCCATTTATCCATTACTTTATATACATTTTCAATCATTTGAGCATATACAGTCTGATATGGATCCTTTACTGCTGAATAATCAGTAATTCCGTTTGCATCACAATAAGCAGCAATTGCTTCATCACTTAAATATGGATTAGTATAGAAAGCAACTGGACAGTTCCAAGTTTCCTTAGCATAAGCAGCAATATATTCCATTGCTCCAATAATAGTAGAATAATCTAGATCTTCTAAATTATAAGAATCAGATAATTCACCCATTTCAATACCTAAAGCAGCATCATTTGTACTTACCTGTACAACTAATACATCTAAATCCTGATCAGGAGTAATAGCGCCATCTAATAATTGAGTGATATAGCTTACTTCATCACGAACTCCTTCAACCTTAGCTAAAGGACCACCTGAGATAGCCTGTTTTACAGATGTACTACCTGTAATTTTTTGAATGTAATCAGCAAATGCTACACCATTAGTAGCAAATCCATAAGTAATTGAAGAACCTAAATAACCGATCGTTTTTCCTTCTAGTACACTACCAGGTACATAAGCTACATTTTCAACAGCTAATGTATCTGATTTACCATTTACTAAAGTTTCTACTTTAGTTAAATCTACTTCTGCCTGTTCTTCTTCAGTTAATTCATTGTAGTTTTCTTGAATTGCAACAGCTTGTTTATAGGTAGCTTCAATATCCTCAGCATTGATCATAGTTGCTGGCAATGCATTGATAGATTCATTTAAAGCATCTGTTGTTTCTGAAGCAAATACAGTTAAATTTGAACATACCATACCAATTGCAATCAAAAAAGTAATTATTTTTTTGATCATATTCTGACCTCCCTTTCTTTTCTGTAATCCATTCTAACATCCTTTCTTTAGAAACGTTATTGTAGTTGTGAATGTATTATACACAAAAAGAAAAGTCCATTCACAAAGTGAATAGACCTAATCATTCTTGATCATACGATTAACAAGTAAGATAAAATACATTAATTCATTATAACCAAGATCTTCTTTTACACTATGACCAAAATGATAGACTAAATCAAATAGATTTGCATCCACAGGATCATCTTCAATCGTCCATAGGATCTTATAGGGTAATTCTTTGATGTTTTTTAGATCCTCAAATCGTGAGATCCATCTTCCTTCAATAGAGATACAGATCATTAAAACATCATCATGCTTTTCTATAATATGCAGCATCTGTTCCTGATAGTTCACACTATAAAGATTATAAACATTCTTACCTAGAGAAATTAATCCTAATTGAAGCTTATAGGCAATTGCCATACTTAATTCAGAACCCATAAAAACAATTGTGTTATAGTCTTTCATGATCTCTACAATATGTTTTAGCTTTATTATATCAATTGAATCAATACAATCTAATGCTTCCTGAATTTCTGCTTTTACTTCTTTTCTAATTGCTTCAGGATCAGTATTATGAAGGGGTGGATTACGCAGCTTATTTGTATAGATAGATAAATTCATTGCATTTCTAAAAGCATTGTAATTAGGGTAACCCATTTTCTTAATAAAACGAGAAATCGTAGGCTGAGAGACAAAATAGCGAGAAGATAATTCATCCATGGATAGATTATCTAGATCATATCTATTTTCCACAAGTGCTTTTGCGACAATGGTATCGTTAGTTTCTTTTTCAGATTTATTAATATAGGTCAATAAATCGTATAATATATATTCTTTATCCTTCATTCTTATCACCTTGTTATATTGTATCATTTTTTTATAAAAAATAACACTTATTAACTAATTCTAACATAAGATTTGTTATAATAGAAGAGATAGGAATGGTGAGAATATGAATATTGATCAGTTATTTAATCAGGAAATTATAGAAGCAGCAAAACAGATAATAGAAAGTGGTATGATTACAATCGATCATGATGATCAAAATAAGATCTATGGATCTATTGAGGTAGAAGGGGAGGTATTTCAGGCAACTGTTGATAAAAGAATCGTGGAAAGTAGATCCTATATCAATAAAAATGATGAAGATGCTTTGATCACAGCTTCTTTCTATATGCAGTATTTAAAAGAGAATCAAAAGAAAATGCTAAAGGAAGTAGTAGATGAGCTAGATGAAGAAACAATGAGAGCACTATTGTATCGAATCCTTGATGATCATCATGAATTGATCAGTGAATATCTAAGTCAAGAAGAGATAGAGGATGAAGCATTAGAAGGCTATATGGAGGAAATTGATCATAAGATCAATGAGGAAAAGGATCTTGATTCTGCCTATAATGATATTGCTTTAGTAGTAGGGGATCTAGAGGATTACGAGGATGAAGATATTATTGCCTATTATTTACAGGAATGCATGGATTATTTAATGGATATTTATCATACAAGAGAAGACTTACAGGAAAGTATTGATGAGTTTGTTGAAGAATATAAGGAAATTATTGAACAATATACAGACTTTTTAGAGGATGTATATGAAGATTAAGCTTAGACCAGATGAAAATATTCATGTAGATAAGATAAAAATACGAGTTAAGAATAGAAAAATACCATTATTGATTTTATCTCCAAAAGAAAGAAAAGAGAATGCTCCTGGTATATTATGGATCCATGGGGGAGGATATTTTCTGGGGATGAAGGAAATGATCTATATGTCTAGAGCGATAGATCTAGTGGTTAAATATAAAGCAGTAGTAGTAGTTCCAGGCTACACCTTAGCTTTTCTTAAACCCTATCCTGCTGCCTTAGAAGACTGCTATGAAAGCTTATTATATTTAAAGGAACATACTAAAGAGCTTGGAATCAACGATGAACAGATCATGGTTGGTGGTGAAAGTGCAGGAGGAGGATTGTGTGCTGCTGTGTGTATTCTAGCTAGAGATAAACAGGAAGTCAATATCTCTTATCAGATGCCTCTTTATCCTATGATCGATAATTTTGATACAGATAGTTCTAGAGATAATCATAATAAAATATGGAATACAAGACGTAATCATTTTGGATGGAAGATGTATCTAAGAAAAGAAGCTAAACAGAAAGTATCTCCTTATCAGGCTCCTTCTAGATTAGAGGATTATCATGATCTACCTCCAGCTTATAGCTTTGTCTGTGACAAGGAACCTTTTTATGATGAAACAGTGACTTATTTTAAAAAGCTGCAGGAAGCAGGTGTAGAGGCTAAATTAGATATCTATCCAGGTCTATATCATGCCTTTGATATGATCGAACCAGATTTAGAGCTTTCTCAATTAGCGATCAAAAACTTTAATCAGTACTTTGAATATGCTTTAAAACATTACTATGCAAAACAAAAAAAGATATCATCATGATATCTTTTTTATAATGTATATGTGGTTTCTACTTTTCCTATACGATCACCCTTAGCTACAAGATGAAGAGTAGTTCCTTCTTTAGCTTTAATGATCCATGTTACTTTCTTTCTAGAAGGTTCTCCTTCCATAGACATGCCAGGTAATCCCCACATCATAGCGTGAGTCGCAAAATATCCCTGTAAATGTCCAATCTTCATTTCCTGTTTACCTTCAATGATTTCGCAATCAGATAAAGTAATACTTAATTCCTTCATACGTTTATTCTTTAAGCCTTCATTGAAAACATAGCTAGGCATACATCCTCTATTTCCAATAATTACTTCTAGCTTATAAATATCTTCTGCTATTTTATTAGCCTTAATTTCATCAAATACAACATGAGGGAAGGTTTTAGCAGTTCTCAGCATATATTTCATATGTCTTTCCATTTCTTCTTCTAATAAAGAAATAGGAGGATTCTGTGAAGTATATTTATGGCAGATCCCACCAATTTCTACTTCGCCTAATTGAGGATGATTAAATGGTGTCCAGTCCTTGAAGCCCTCTTCCTTAGTTAGATTTTCATCCATCCATTTTAGGATCTTATATTGTTTTTCTTCCTTTTCCTTTTGAGTTCTTTCATCATTAAATCCCTTTTGATCATTGGCTCCAGCTTTCTTTGTCAGATCCCAGCATTCAACAGTTAAAGCAGGTACTCCAATATTAAAGTGACAGAAATCATCAAAAGCCCCATAACAGATATCTCCATCAGCACTATAGTCTTCAAAAGAATTCAATAAAACAAAACCAGTTTCATCTGAAGCGATCTTAGCAATTGCCTTTTCTAGCTTCATATCCTGGGGATTAACTTCCTTCATCTTTTTAAAACCAGGAGTATAGATGACCATTCCCCCACAGGTATGTAAATCAACAGCTGCACAGATATTTAAATGAGTAAATAGGAAATTAGAGTTAGCCTTTGTTTCAATTTCACTTAAAGGTGCATCTCCACTTCCTTCCTGTTCCCATTCATTTCTCCATCCAATAGGATAATTACGGTTAAAGTCAAAACCATATTGATCAGGAGCATGATGAATAGATAAACCATCATAATCAATGATTTTACCTTCCTGATAGACATTATAGAATTCTCCTTCATCATCATCCATTTCACGTAAGGTAAATAAACGATCATCTAAAGGTGATTTTTTCCAGATACCATAAGGTGTTTTTACTCTCATCATACGAATAACCCCATCATGGTCTAAATCTTCAGGAATAAGACCAGGCATCTGACTTTCAAATGGATAGATCTTATTAATAGAACGTACAGATTGAGAAGTAGTCAAATATAGCTGAGCTCCATCAGGTGTAACTCTAGGTAATACATAGAAGGTTGTCTTTTTTAGTATTTTAGAGATATTCTCATCTTCTTTATTAGTGAGTAATGTATCTATTAGATACATAGCAACCATACTGCCAGTAACCTCCCCAGCATGCATATTCGCTTCAATATAATAAGCAGGTTTCTCATTAAAATCTCCTGTAGATAGATCGGTAATTTCCATCAGATAGATATTTCTACCTTCTTTAGTCACTCCTAATATATCTAATTTAGTATACTCAGGATAATTCGTTTCATATTGTTTAAGTATTTTTTCGATATCTTCATATAAGAAGTAATGATCATAAGTTTGTGAATGTTTCATAATAGCCTCCAATAATATCTAATATTGTATCATAAAAATAAAGAAACTGTGAATAAATCACAGCTTCTTTTGCAGTCTTCCAATTATAAAGGAGGATAGATTAACGGTAATAATAGAGTAGATGATCCTTGTGAAAGGAATATAACTCAGGGATAGTAATAAAATCGTTAAATCAGTGAAAAGATAACAGTAGGTAATAGAAATATGCATCTGTTTAGATAAGACTAAAGCTAAGGCATCATCTCCACTGCAGGCTCCACCAATTCTTACTACCAGTCCACATCCTATACCTACAAATAAAGCTCCTAATAAAGAAGATAATAAAGGATATTGATTAAGCTCAGGAAATAAATAGGGAGTATGTTCCCAAATACGATAGGTAAGAGAATAGCTTCCCGTAGCTACTATTGCATATTCTAAAAAAGAATTACCAAGCTTATACCAGGCTAAAGTATAAAATAGAAGATCCATGATCACAGCTGTGAAGGAAGGAGAGATATGAAACCAATGGTCTACTAATAGCTCTAATCCTAATTCTCCCCCTTCAGTAATTCCACAATAATGATGAATATTATAGATCCCACAGGATAAGATCGTTGCTCCTATAAATACAATTATATAATTATATATTCTTTCTTTTTTGATCATTCTATCACCACCTGAAGTATTATAGCGAACTATTGCGATAATTTCAAATCGAAAAAAGCCTAGATCACTCTAGGCTTTAGAAAGGGATATATTATTCGTTATCTTCTTTTTTCTTCTTTAATGCTACATATGCTACTGCTGATAATGCAATTGCAGCACCTGCAGCATATAAGATATTGTTGTAGATACCTGTATTAGGTGTATCTGGAGTAACTTCAGGTTCTACAGATTCTTCTTTAGTCCATAAGTAATCTTTAGCGAAGTTAGTTAATAAATTTCTCCATACATACCAGTCATGTTCACCATTTACATAATCAAATGATGCATCACAACCTAATTTGGTTAATGTATCATATAATAATTGTTCCTGAGATTGTCTTAATTCAATATCCTGACATCCAACCCCAATATAATATACAGCATGATCAAATCCAGTAGGATCTACAGTACCATCTTCGATCAATGGTGCAACTACAGTATCTCTTGGAGACCATACACCATAGTAATCAAAGTATTCATTATAGTAAGCAATTGCCTTGGCTGCATAAGTACCACCAGCAGATAAACCAGCTACAGCTCTACCAGATGCATCCTTGACTACAGAATAGTTAGCTTCCATATAAGGAATAATACATTCAATCAGGTTATTAATTGGAGTATCTGTAAAGAAGTCTAAAGCATCGTTATCCATAGTAACAACAATTGTAGGTTCAACTTCACCTTCAGCAATTAAGTTATCAAAGATATTAACTGCAGAACCAATTGTATCCCATTCAACTTCATTACCCCATCCACCATGAGATAAGTATAATACTTTATATTCTTTAGATTCATCATATCCATATGGTAAGTAAATACCTAAAGGCTGTTCACTACCATCAATAGCAGTATAAGTAACAAATGTTAATGTACCATTCTGATCATCTCTTGCATAGATATATTCTTGACCCTCAGAAGCATCCTCTGCATTACCTACATAGAATAATGACCAGTTAGCATCAGAATCAATGTTCTTTAATGGCATATTAGCTGGATCATAAATTTGTTCAGTTGTACCATCTTTATAAGTAATTTCATACTTATAGAAGTATTCATTTGAAGGTAATGGTAAAGTAATAGTATAGGTATCAGTACCGATCTTATCCATTGTATAATGTAAATATGTAGAATTATCATATACATAACCTACAGGATACATACCATCTTCATATTCAAATGCTGAATATCCAGTAGTATCTCCTTCTTTATTGAATTGGAATCCACCATATAATTCAACCTTTAGAATATCCGTATTATCATCCTTATATACAAATGTAGCATCATGATCATTAACTGTTACACCAGGAATATAGCTTGATGTATCAGCTTCTTCTTCGTTGCACCATAAGTAATCTCTAGCAAATTGAGTTAAACCAGAACGCCATACATTCCAGTCATGAGAACCGTTTTGAATAAATGTTCCATAGTATTCAATACCAGCATCATCAAATTTAGCTGTTAAACCATCTACTGATAACATAGAACCAGTTAAACCAAAGTCTACTGTACCAGCAGTAACAAAGATTGTTTTACCATCCTTCATTGCTTCAATTGTTTCATTACTCCAATCTTCTGAGCATGCTGCAGAAATAATACCATAGTAATCAAAGTATTCAGGAGCTCTCTGTAATACAGATGCAGTAGCACAACCACCAGCAGATAATCCAGCATAAGCTCTACCACTAGCCTCTGTAGATACAGAATAGTTTTCTTCCATAAATGGAATAATATAATCAATAACTTCATCTACAATAACCTGATGAGATTCAACAGTGAATCCTGTCTTCCAGTAAGAATTATCAACAGTAACTACGATAGTATCTAATACTTCACCTTCAGCGATCAGATTATCAAAGATATTAGCAGCAGCACCTAACTGTAACCATTCAGTTTCATTACCACCAGCACCATGTGATAAGTATAATACATTGTATGTCTTATCTTTACTATAACCATATGGTAAATAAATACCTAATGGCTGCATTGTACCATCACTTGCAGGATATTCAACAAATGACCAAGTACCAGCTTTTTCATTAGCATAGATTTCTTCCTGTCCTTCTAGAGCAGTAGAAGAATCACCAACAAAGAAGTATGACCAGCTAGGATCACTATCACCATTAGCGATTGGTAAATTAGCAGGATCTTCGATTTTAGCGACACTACCATCTGCGTATGTAATATAATATGCATAGAAATATTCAGTAGCAGGTAATGGTAAAGTTACATAATAGATACCATTAGATTCTTCCATATCATATAATACATAGCTTCCATTATAGCTTAAATCTGTTCTTTCTTTATTTACTGCAGAACCAGTAGGATACATACCATCTTCATATTCATAAGCAGTATAGACATGGATATTTGCACCAGAACCACCCTGTTCTAAGTATAAATGATCTTCACTAGCATCAATAAATTGGAATCCACCACCAACTTGAATAGATACAATATCACCTTCAAGTTTAGAACTATCTACAACAAATGTAGCCTGATATCCAGCGTTATTATCAGCTTCTTCAACTGTTACACCTTCAGGGTAATTGATTTTATCATCATCATATTCCCATAAATAGTTTTTCGCAAAATCAGCTAACTGATAACGCCATACATTCCAGTCATGAGCACCATTTTTCCATACCATACATGTATTTTCATTAACAGTTTCAACTACATCTTTAACCTGTTGAGTAGCACTTCTTCTTACCATTGAATCGAAGATTCCAACTGAACAATATACATAATTAACATTTGCAATCTTTTCTAATTGTTCATCAGTAACCTGACAATCTGTATAATCAGCAGCTTTACCAAATCCAGCTGTTCTACTTGGAGACCATACACCATAGTATCCAAATGTATCAGTAGCCTGTAATAAAGCATCAGCAGTTGTAGCAGCACCTGATGATAAACCAGCTACAGCACGGTCCTGTTGAGCAGTAGATACTGAATAGTTTTCTTCAATAAAAGGAATAATATTATTAACTAAGTTATTAGTTGCATCTCCTTTTTCAAAGTTCCAGTAGGTATTATTCATAGTAACTACAATTGTAGGTTCAACTTCACCTTCAGCAATCAGGTTATCCATAATATTCTTTGCTGCACCAATATTGAACCATTCAACTTCATTACCACCACCACCGTGTGATAAGTATAATGTCTTATATGTCTTACTTGAATCATATCCATAAGGAGTGTAGATTCCTAATGATTGAGTTGAACCATCATAAGCAGTGTATGTCTTATATTCAACAGTTCCTTCTTTTCCATCAGTTCTTGGATAAGCATATTGACCATCATCAGTTAAATCAGATCTTTCACCTACATTAATTAATGACCATCCAGCATCTTTACCATCATATTCAAATGGAAGATTAGCAGGGTCTTTAACTATTGTAGTTCCAGTATAAGTTGTTACAGAGAAGCCATAGAAATACATTCCAGCAGGAAGAGGAATCGTTATTTCATATTCTTCATAATCTACTTCCTTCATAGCAAGTTCGACATAATTGTATTCACTAACTGCATAACCAGTTGTGAACATTCCATCCTTATATTCATAAGGAGTTGTGTAAGTAATAGAGTCACCATTTACATAAGCTTCTTCTTGATCAGCACTGTAGAATGTAAAGTTCCCAATTAAGCTTACAGATTTTACATCTTCAGCACCATCATAAACGAATTCTACCTGATATTTAGCGTCACTATCTGGAAAATCAGTATTTTCACTGATTGTATAACCAGGAGTGTATGTTATATCTTCTTCAGCTACAACATTACTAAATGAAGGGATCGTTAATGAAAGAGATAATAATGCAGATAAAAATACATTCATTTTTTTCATAGTTTTTGCCTTCCTTTCTTTTATAACTTTATTATTGTAACCGCTTTTAGATGAATAGGATTCATATTAAGAATCATTACAAAAGAACTAGTCAAAATAACAAATAACCACTGATAGGTTACTAAATAACTTATATAGTTAAATATAAAAAGGACAATTCAGTCCTTTCTAATTATAATGTAATTGCTAATTGATATGCAGAAGAGATTGCATCCTTTAGATTACCAACCTTTTCACAATCTCCAATATAGTGAATATGGTCACCTTCATATTCAACCTTTACAGGAGTATATCCTACAGCAAATACTAATGTATCAGCATCATCAATTACTGTAGACTGATTTGTCTTTGTATTTGTATAGGTAATAGTGGTATCACTAACTTCTGTAACTGTAGAGTTAAATTCAATCTTTACTCCTTTTCGCATTAATCTTTGTGTTAATGCTGACTTAGCAGCCCCACCTTCACCTAGCATAATGCTGTTTGTTGCTTCAATAATCGTAATATCACGATTAGCAGGGAACAGGTCATTAATTAATGGAGCTAGATAATCAGCAGTTTCACATCCTACTGAACCTCCACCAATTATAACGATCTTTCTACCTGGGAACTTTTTACCTGATAGAATATCATCAGCAGTCATTGTAGATTTAAATCCTTCTAGAGAAGCAATGGTTTTAGGTATTGCCCCTGTTGTACAGATAATTTCATGATCCTTAAATTCTGTATCGATCATTTCCTTTGTTACTGGAGTATTTAAACGTACTTCAATATTAGGATGGTTAAGTCTATTGTTTAAATATTGAATAACCTTTGTGATTTCCTGTTTTCCAATTGGTACAGCAGCAATTCTTAATAAACCACCTACTTCTGCTTCTTTTTCACATAAAACAACCTGATGACCACGCATAGCTAAATCATAGGCAGCTTCCATACCTGCAGGACCAGCTCCAATTACAAGACATTTTTTACTTATTTCTGCCTTTTCAATCTCATCAGATTCAACCGATGGATTCACTGTACAAGAAATACGTTTACCAAACATAATACCTGTTAAGCATCTTCCACAGCCAATACATGGTCTAATGGTATCTTCTTTTCCTTCTTTTGCTTTATTGGCAAAATCCTTATCACATAAATTAGGTCTACCGATCATTACAGCATCACATTTATTATTTTCAATAAATTCTTCTGCGATCCATGGTTCATTGATTCTCGCAACTGTTGCTACTGGAATATGTACATATTTTTTAATTTCTTCTGATGAATGAGTATGTGGTCCAGGAGTAGTACCAGGAGCAGGCATAGAGGAACCACGTTTAATGGTATTTCCACCAGATACATGAATTAGATCTACCCCATTCTTTTCTAATTGTTTAGATACATAGATCATATCATTTAGAGTTAAACCACCATCACTGTATTCATCCCCAGATATTCTTACATCAATAATAAAGTCATCTCCACATTTCTTTCTAACTTCCTGAATAACCTCTAATGTTAATCTAAGTCTATTAGGTAATGAACCACCATATTCATCTGTTCTTTTATTATATAATGGAGTTAAGAATCCCCCTAATAAGCCATGTGCATGAGCTGCCTGAATTTCAACACCATCACCACCTGCTAATTTAAAACGATAAGCAGCTTCACCAAACTGTTGAACAATTACCTTTAATTCTTCCTTGGTTACGGCTCTAGGAGCAGCCTTAGCATAATATGGACCAACATTACTAGGAGCAATTAATTGTGGTGTACCAGGAAGAGGAAAAGCCATAAAAGCTGGATGGAATAGCTGTGATAAGATCTTACAGTCATACTGATGGACAGCATCTACTAATTTCTTCCATCCTGGAATATATGAATCATCATAGATCGACATATCCCCAGGTAGATAGGTATATACAGGTTCAACTGTTGTTACTTCTGTAATGATCATACCAACTCCACCCTTAGCACGATTAGAATAATGTTCAATCAATGCATCAGTTACATAGCCATGATCTGCCATATTCGTAGATAGTGGAGGCATAATAATACGATTCTTGATACTTGTGTTACCAATTTTTAATTCTTCAAATAATCTTTCATACTTCATCTTTACAATCCTTCTTTCTTTCTATTATTGTACCATAAATTGATGAAAAAGAAGGAGAGATTTGTTATGATGATAGAGAAAGAAGGAATAAAGAATGAAGCATTTATATTTAATGAGACATGGAGAAACATTATTTAATGTCTTAAAAAAGATACAGGGATGGTGTGATTCCCCATTAACAGATAATGGAATTCAACAGGCTAAGGAAGCTGGTAAAAAGCTTGAGGGAATTCCCTTTGATCATTATTACTGTTCAACAGCTGAAAGAGCAGTAGATACATTAGAAATAGCCACTAATTATCAGGTACCTTATACACGATTAAAAGGATTAAAGGAAAGATATTTCTCTGTTTTTGAAGGTGAAAGTGAATCCTTAAATCCCCAGGGACCTTACTATGATGAGATCTTTCCTAAATATGGAGGAGAAACAAGTGATCAGGTAGCAGACCGTCTTTATAATACGATCTCAGCATTACTAGATCAGGATGATCATCAATGTATATTATGTGTATCCCATGCTGGAGCAATTATGACTTTTTCAGGAAGATATATGGATATGATGAAATTCCGTAAGGAACATGGTTTTCCTAATTGTGGTATTTTACATTTTACCTATGAAGATGGTAATTTTACCTTTGTGGAAATGTTGTAGAATAATTAGTCAACTCTAACTAGATTTCACTTACAATAAAGCGTATAATGGTCTTTGACATAAATTAAGGAGGTAGATACTTATGCCATGTACAACAATTTTAGTAGGAAAAAAAGCCAGTAATGATGGCTCTACAATGATTTCAAGAACTGATGATGGTTTCTTTGATACTAAGAAAACGATTGTAGTTGAACCAAAAAAACAACCAAAAATCTATAAAAGTGTAATTGGTAATCAGGAAATTGAATTACCAGATCAGCCATTACGTTATACCTGTTCACCAAGTGTTAATCCTAGACACGGAATCTGGCCTGCAGCAGGAAATAATGAATTAAATGTAGGAATGACTGCTACAGAAACTATTTCAAATAACGAAAGAGTTTATGGTGCTGACCCATTAATTAATGTTTCTTGGGAAGCAATTGGAACAAAGAGAAAGAAAAACGTACCAGGTGGTATTGGGGAAGAAGATATTGTTACTTTAGTATTACCATATATCCATTCAGCAAGAGAAGGGGTATTACGTTTAGGTAGTCTATTAGAAAAATATGGTACATATGAATCTAACGGAATTGCTTTTAATGATGAAAATGAAGTATGGTGGTTAGAAACGATCGGTGGACATCATTGGATCGCAAGAAGAGTAAAGGATGAAGAATACGTTATTATGCCTAACCAATGGGGATTAGACAGATTTGATTTAGATGATGCCTTTGGTGAACAGAAAGAAAATTTATGTTCAGCAGATCTAAAGGAATTTATTGAAAAGTATCATTTAAATACAAATAATCATGGTGAATTTAATCCAAGAAAGATCTTTGGTACTCATTCTGATTTAGATCATATCTATAATACGCCTAGAGCCTGGTATATTGGTAGATATTTTAACCGTGATTCTTATAAATGGGAGGGAGAAAATGCAGACTTTACGCCACAGAGTGATAATATTCCATGGGCTATGGTTCCTGACTTTAAGATCTCTATTGAAGATGTAAAGTATATCTTATCTACAACTTATCAGGGTACAGAATATTATGCTTATGGTAATTCACCAAAGAGAGGAATCTATCGCCCAATTGGTATTGCCAGAACAGGTATTACAACTATTCAACATATTAGACCAGATATGCCAGAACCATTAAAGGGATTAGAATGGATCACCTATGGAGCGAATCCATTCAATGTAGCTTTACCATTCTATACAAATGTAGATAAGCTTCCTAAATATATTAGTGAAACACCAGAAGATATTGATACAAGCTATTTCTATTGGCAATCAAGACTAATTGGAGCCCTGTCAGATCCAATTCATAGTACAATGATTCAGGATATTGAAAGATATCAGAAAAAGGTTGCTGGTAAAGCTAGAGAAATCATTAATAACTATGATCAAAAGATGATTGAAACACAGGATTATAGCTTAATGAAGAAAGCAAATGAAGAAATCTGTCAGATGGTAAATAAAGAATCTAAAGCTATTCTAGCTAAAGCATTAGCTGAATCTAGCAGAAATATGAGATGCAACTATAACCGAGCAGATAACTAAGAGATCTATCATAGATCTCTTTTTTTGTTAGAAAATAAGAAAGAAAAGGGAACAGAGGAGGGGTTAAGATAAATTTTAGACATATAAACCAACAAAATTATTTGCAAATGTTCAAAAAGAGATATAATATATTTGTGATTAAATCACATAGCAAAGAGAGGAATACAATGGATTTAAAATTAAAGGATAAAGTAGTTATGATCACTAGTTCATTAGTAACTATGGATGGTGGACAAGCTGCATTAGGTCGTTAATCCTGATATAAATAAAGGAATGAAGGTTAAATCTTCATTCCTTTTTATAATTTTAGAGCTAGATAGAATTTATCGACATAGTTATTGGCAATTGCTTCTAACATCTGATTTTTATATTTTTCTTCCGTTAATCTTTGCGCAAGATCTTCATTTCTTTTCTTTAGCTTTTCTATTACCTCTTCAGGAGGAATAGAGTTAGACTTACTGGAATTATGAGATTTAGTTGTCATAACTAAATTCCAAAGATCATCACTATAGATAAAGGACCATGGAATAACATGATCGATACTGATCTCATCTTCATTGATTGCTTTACCAGTATAGAAATCAATAGCCTGACCATCGTAATACTTTAATAAGAGCTTTTTATATTCTGTAAGATTGGCTCTTTTTAGCTTATTATCGGATATTCCCTTGACTTTATTAGCAATCTTAGGGGCTGTATTATACTTTTCTAATAATTGTGCCCATTTATAATTTAATAACTCAGATAATACAACTGCATAATCCTGAATCTTTGTTACCTGATAATCAGATAGATAAATACATAGATTCTCTTTATCTAAGGTGTAAAGATCATAATCTATTTTATTAACGATCTTAAATCGCCAGGATACATCATCCTTTAGTTTTCTTGCACTTTTATAAATCATTTTAGTATAATAGTCTTCATTTCTCATTAGCATTACTTCAGCTTTATCAAACCAGATAGGTATAGTAGATGCTGTTACTTTTTTATATTCTTCTATTAAGGCATAAACATTCTGCACAAGGATCGGTGGTTTTTTATCATTGGCAGATTGTTTTAAGTTAAAAAAGAAGGTCTGATTCCAGTAATATTTGATCATTTTAGAAGCGATCATTTCAAAGGTAATTGTATTCTTTGATTGAATATCCTTGATCATACATACATTTTCAATAATAGAACGTCCCCAAGCCAGTTTATAGGTATTATCATTTTGCATGTTTTCAATAATTGTTAGCCAATCTTCTATATATTGATCAATCACTGTACTCATCTCCTTTTTATTATTCTAACAAATTTCTATTCTTCTTTCAATGAAGGGATTTATTACTGATAGAAACAAGGAAAAGATTATTTCTAATTTTCAAAAATTCATGTATAATTATTTATGTATTCAGGAGGAAACATTCTATGCCTTATCATCAGAAATTATCTACTTTTATCACAAGCTATATTAAAGAAAATCATATCAGTAAATCGGAATTTGCTAAGATCACTGGAGTTTCTTTAGGGACTGTCACGAATTATATCAATCAGTCTACAGAACCAGAGATCATACAGTTATATCGTATTTCTATTGGTACAAAGACTGATGTATTTGGATATATTCTAAAAAATCAATCTCTTGATTATATGAATACAATTGATAGGGTTAGAGAATGTAAATTACTGTTAGAAAGAATAGAAGAAGAAATTACTGGTGATATGATCAAAAATCTAGATTTAGCGAGTATGGTTCATGAGGATCTAGAAAAAGAAGCAAAGGAATACTCAGATGATGATTTAAGCGTAGCATTGGCTAGATGTATTAAAAACTATGTACATACTAAGAAGATCACCTATAGTGAATTAGCTAAAAAGGTGGGGTTAGATAAATCCCAGATCTCTCAGTATATTAATGGTAGTAATATCCCCTCTTTACAGGTAGCTATTGAATTATCTAAAATCATGAATATTCCAATCCAAGAATTAATTGGATTAAAAATCAAAGGAGAAAGTGAATTAGATTATATATATAGTAAATTACTTGAAATGGAAGATAAACTAATCAGATAATCAAATTTGGAGGAAATATAAAAAATGGAAGTAATTAATTATTATGGAGAAAACTATTCAGGAAACTATGAAAAGGAAAGAGTAACTGTTCGTGCTGTGATTGTTCAGGATGGAATGATCCTGGTATCTTATAATGAGCTTAAGGATCAGTATATTCTTCCTGGAGGAGAAAAGAAGGAACATGAAACAGATCTAGATTATATAGATCATGAAATTGGTACAGATCTTACTATTGAATCAGGAGATGCATTGGTTGAAATCAATGAGTATTATAGGGATACAAAATGGGTAGCAAGATATTATTTAGCAGGAAGTTCAACAAAAGAAGATCTAAAAGGAGAATGGATCAAGGTAGAAGAATTGATCGATATTCTTAGAAAATATGATAATTATCAGGAAAGTGATCCAATGAAACGAGGAATGTATATGAGAGATTATATGGCATTAACTTCCCTGTATTCAAGGGTAAAATAATATGAATAAGAAATTGAACAGTTTTTCTGTACCACTGGGATTATTAGACTATATTAATCCTATCTTCTATGCGATAACTACCTTTACCATTATGCATTTTATGCAGGGAAGAATGGATCCTACAATTTTTATGTTGTTTAAAATAGGAGCTATTCTATCACTAGTAGTAGGAATGATCATTCCTACAGGTAAATTAATTGTTGGATTAGGGATCATTGAATTTGTGATGCCAGTTATTCTAGTATATCTTGTGAATACAGGAATCTTATTATCTGGATTGATGTTGTTTAAAACAGTTATAGATCCTAGTAATATTATCTTTGGATTATTGATTCTAGTTATTTTAGTTTTACTAGGGTTAGTCTATAAACAGACTAAGAAGTTTAATACTGTAGCTGTATTAAATGGAATGGCAGGATATTTACTAGTTTATATCAGTTTAATTACCTTATCTATTCAAAATAAGTTCTATGTTTCTGTGATCTGTTATGCTCTTGCGATCTGTTTATTTGTCTTTTTAGGGGGAGTAGGGATCAAAGCTAATCTAAAGGATCCTAGAGTACATTGGGTAATAGAGATCTGTAATGTGATCTGTCAGGGATGTGTAGCCCTGGGTACTTTATTATTATTTGGAGTTCTATAAAAGTTATATTCAACAAATATAACTTTTTTTGTTGGATTTATGATATACTAAAGAGTAAGAAAGAAGGGATAATATGGTGTTAGAGGAGATTAAAAATAAAGAGTTTAAAGGAATCAATGAGACAATTGCAGACTTTATTCTAAAGGATCCAAAGGTGATCATTAATTTATCACTAGCTGATTTTGCTGCTGCATGCTTTGTATCAGAAGCTTCCGTGATTCGCTTTACTCAAAAGATAGGATTAAAGGGATTTAGTGATTTAAAGCTTACTATCGCTAAGGAATTAAATAGCTATAATAATATAGACCAGACTATTGAAGTAGATATTCCTATTCAAAAGGAGGATGATCTGCAGGATATAGCTAAAATACTTTATAAGCTTGATAAACAGGCATTGAATAAAACCTATGAATCACTTGACTATGAAGCATTGCGTGAAGCTGCTAGAATGATTGCCTATAGTGATATAGTCTATATCTATGGTAGAGGGGAATCATTGATCTTAGCAGAGGATCTTCATTATAAAATGCTTCGTATAGGAAAGGATACTGTTTTAGAAGGAATGAATGGATTCCAGGCTGCCAAGTCCTTTGTTCCAAATAGTAAATTAAATAGAGTAGCAATCATAATCTCTCATTATTTAAATAGTAATCAGTTAAGATATGTCTATGATGAACTGATGAGTGCGAATATACCTTATATCTTGATCACAGCTAATAAAGATGCTTTCCCTTATGTAAAGATGGCTCATGTAACCTTATCTATTGACTGTAAAGAAAGTAGATTTAAGATGGGAGGATTTGAAGCTAGATCATCTTTCTTGTATTTAATTGATGTATTATATGGAATGGTCTTTGCCTACCAATATGATCAAAATAAAAAGAATCTAATTGAATTCGCAAAAAGAAAAACAACACGTGATTATTTCTATCATAATAAAAAATAAGGCCTGTCACTACTCAGGCCTTATTAACTGGGATTAAATTAGATACATATTTATGGATGGAAGGAAGAGTAACAATAACAACGTTTAATCCCAGAGATTTATATTAAATACGATTAACACCGTCTTTAATAGCTGCTTCTTTAACCTTTGAAGATACGGCATCCTTGATTCTTGTATCAAAGATACTTGGAATAATATAATCTTCAGATAATTCTTCATCACTGATCAGTTCTGCAATTGCATAGGCTGCAGCAACCTTCATATTTTCAGTGATCTGACTTGCTCTTACATCTAATGCTCCTCTAAATAAACCAGGGAAAACTAATACATTATTAACCTGGTTAGGATAATCAGATCTACCAGTACAAACGATCTTAGCACCAGCTGCTTTAGCTTCTTCAGGAAAGATTTCTGGAGTTGGATTTGCACAAGCAAGAATAATAGGATCCTTATGCATTAATTGAATCATTTCTTTAGTTAGACAATTTGGTACAGAAGTTCCAATAAATACATCTGCATCTACTAAAGCATCCTTTAAAGTTCCTTTTACTACATGTGGATTTGTTTCCTTTGCTAATTGTTCCTTATGACCAATTAAACCAGCAGGACGATCAGGATATAGAATACCATGTTCATCACAGGCAATAATTTCTTTAACACCTAAGTTCTGTAACATATGAATAATTGCTGTACCTGCAGCTCCAGGACCGTTAGATACAACCTTGATATCTTTAATATCTTTCTTTAAATATCTCATTGCATTGATAATTGCACTACTTACCACAATAGCAGTACCATGCTGATCATCATGGAAGATAGGAATATCACAGATCTCCTTTAGCTTTGATTCAATTTCAAAGCATCTTGGAGCAGAGATATCTTCTAGATTTACTCCACCAAAGCTTCCTGATAATAAGTAAACAGTTCTAACGATTTCATCTACATCGTTTGATTTAATACATAGAGGGAAAGCATCTACATCTCCAAATTCTTTAAATAAGATACTTTTACCTTCCATAACTGGCATACCAGCTTCTGGACCAATATTTCCTAAACCTAATACTGCAGAACCATCTGTGATTACTGCTACAGTATTCCATCTATTTGTTAGATCATAGCTTCTATTGATATCTTTTTGAATTTCTAGACATGGTTCAGCAACACCAGGTGTGTAAGCTAAAGCTAAGTCTTCTCTTGTTTTTAATGATACTCTTGATTTGATTTCTAGTTTACCTTTTAAATCTTCATGAAATTGAATTGCTTTACTCATTATAATTGTCCTCCATTAGTTTTGATTACATTTTTATAATATTCGAATGAATCCTTCTTCATTCTATTTCTTGTTCCATTACCTTCATCATCTAAGTCTACATAGATCATACCATATCGCTTAGACATCTGAGCTGTACCTGCTGAGATAATATCGATTGGTCCCCAGTAAGTATATCCCATTACTTCTACACCATCGTGAATAGCTTCTTTTAAAGCCTGTACATGTTTTTTAATATAGTCGATACGATAATCATCATGGATCTTACCATCTTCGTCTATCTTATCGATTTGACCTAATCCATTTTCTACTACAAATAGTGGAATTGAATAACGATCATATAATTCATTTAAAGTATATCTTAATCCAACTGGATCGATCTGCCATCCCCAAGGAGTTGTTTCCAGATATGGGTTAGGCGTTCCCTGATCTCCCCCTGTATCTCCATAGAACGCCTGTCCATATTCATGGGTAGAGGTGCGGTAATAGCTGAAGCCTAAATAATCTACTGTATTATTCTTGATTATTTCTTCATCTCCGTCTTCCATTACCACTTCTACATCGTTTTCTTCCCAGACTCTTAAAATATAGCTAGGATATTTCCCTCTGATCATTACATCTCCAAAAAATAATGATCTTCTTCTAAGTTCCATTGTCTCAAATACATCATTTGGATGACATGAATGAGGATAAGTATTACTTAATGATAACATTGCTCCAATCTTAACGGTTGGATCGATTTCATGACATAGTTTTACAGCTAATGCATTGGCTACAAACATATGGTGACTTGCCTGATAAATGACCTGCTGTTTATTTTCTCCATCTTCAAAGAAGATTCCCCCAGCTCCCCCTGGCATTCTTCTCATATTATTAATTTCGTTAAAGGTTAAGTAGTATTTTACTAACCCTTTATATCTTGTGAAGACTGTTTTACAGTAGGTTAGGAAGAAATCAATCAGCTTTCTGCTTCTCCAGCTTCCATATTTATTTACAAGATTAACTGGTGTTTCATAGTGAGATAAGGTAATAACTGGTTCCATTCCTCTTTTTCTCATCTCTTTAAATAGATCTTCATAGTATTGTAGACCTGCTTCATTAGGTTGTGGATCATCTCCATTTGGATAGATTCTAGACCAGTTAATGGAAGTTCTAAAAGCTTTAAATCCCATTTCCTCCATTAATGCTAAGTCTTCTTTATAATGATGATAGAAATCAATTGCCTGATGATTTGGATAATAAAGATCAGGATCGATTTCATGATCATATTCATGTTTAATACCATGTCTAAATCCATTAGAGATATCTAATCCTTTGCCATCTTCTAGATATGCTCCTTCTGCCTGGTTTGCTGCTATAGCACCACCCCAAAGAAAATCCTCTTGAAATGTTGTTTGTAACTTTTTCATATCTTTGTACCTCTTTTCCACCTCCATTGTATTCCAGATCAAAAAAGAAAAATAGAGTTGAAGATCTCTTTGAAGTTTTACTTCATAAATCTATCAAAAAAAGAAAATAAGTTGATAGTTAGCTTGCAAGATCTATGGGAAACATGTTCATTTTTTGCAGTTTATATATAATAAAATAAGGAAAAAAGGAGGAGAATCATGTATTTAGTTTTTGATATTGGTGGTACATTTGTGAAATATGGTGTACTGGATGAAAATGGAAAAATTGAAGCAAAGGGGAAGGTTCCTACGATCACTGAAGATCGTGAAGGATTCTTAAAGAGTATTGCTGAGATTTATGAGAGTGTAAGAGAATATGGAATTGAAGGGATTGCTTTAAGTGTACCTGGTTTAATTGACAGTAAAAATGGAGTATTAAATAGTGGTGGAGCCTTACATTGTATGTATGGTAGAAATATTGCCCAGGAAATATCACTATCATGTGATCAGTTAAGAGTATCAGTAGAAAATCATGGAAAATGTGTAGGATTAGCTGAAGCGTGGATGGGAGCTGCAAAAGGTGAAAAAACAAGCTGTACATTAGTATTTGGTACAGGGGTTGGTGGAAGTGTAGTTATAAACAATCGAGTTCATCATGGAACCCATTTAATTGCTGGTGAGCTAAGCTATCTGATTGCTCCTAAGGATTATAAAGACATATCTGTAAGTCGTTTTGGAACAGACTATTCCACAAGAGGAATTGTTAATAAAGCTAAAGAAGCTTACCAGGATGAAGAAATGACAGGAGAAAAATTATTTGAATTATACCATGAACATGATACAAAGGCAGTAGAGATCCTAGAAGATTTCTTCTTTAATGTAGCCTGTCAATGTTACAATATTCAGTATTTAATTGATCCTGGAGTAATCTGTATCGGTGGAGGAATCTCTCAACAAAGTGCAGTAGTAGATGGAATTGATCGTTATATTCAAAAGATCTATATGAATACAAGACAGTTTAGAATGCCTAAGATCTTACCTTGTAAGTTTTTAAGTGATTCAAATATGATTGGAGCTTTATACGTCTTTAAAAAACAATATGAGATTGCTTAGGCAATCTTTTTAAATCCTATAAATAAAGTCAGTTTAAAACATATTTCCTATTGACGATAGTACGAAATAGTACTAAAATAAATATGAAGTACGAGAACGTACAATAAGGAGGAGCTATGAAATCAATTCAATTAGGAAATACAGAAATTTATGTATCAAAGGTAGGATATGGATGTATGGGTTTATCTCATGCTTTTGGTACACCATTAACCGAAGAAGAAGCTATTCAAAAAATTCATGCTGCATATAATGCAGGATATCGTTATTTTGATACAGCAGAATGTTATACAGGAATAGATGAAACAGGAAATATAGTATATAACGAAGAAGTTGTAGGAAAAGGAATTAAGGATTTTAGAAAAGATATTATTTTAGCTACTAAATTTGGAGTTAAAATGACAGCTACTGAATTATTAACAGATTCATCACCAGAAACTATTCGTAAATCATTAGAGGGTAGTTTAAAAAGATTAGGAACAGATTATGTTGATTTATACTATCAGCATCGTATTGATCCTAATGTAGAACCAGAAGTTGTTGCAGGGGTTATGAAAGAATTGATCGAGGAAGGAAAAATCAGAGCATGGGGAATTTCTGAACTAGAAGATGAGGAATACCTGAGAAGAGCAAATGCAGTATGTCCAGTTGCAGCAGTACAGAATATGTATTCATTAATTGATCGTTATACTGAATCATTATTCCCAGTATTCGAAGAATTAGGAATCACAATGTTTGCCTATACACCTTTAGCTAAAGGATTCTTATCTGGGGTATATAAAGAAAAACCTACTTTTAAAGATTCTCAAGATTTTCGTGGTGGTCGTTTACAATTCTCTGAAGGTGGATTTGATTATTATAATCAGGCTATTGATCTGATTCGTCAATTAGCTGATGAAAAGAAAGCTACATTAGCTCAAATCTCACTAGCATGGATGATGAATAAAACAACTAAGATCATTCCTATTCCAGGTACAAGAACTGAAAGCAGAATGATTGAAAATGCGAATGCTTCTGAAGTAGTTTTAACACCTGAAGAAGTTAAAGCAATCGATGATGCTTTAAATAAGCTAAACCTTACAGATACAGCTAGTCAGTGGAGAGGATACTAAAATTGTATTTAACCTCAAAAGTTAAAAGCAATTATAAGTTCTTAAGTAACTTTTTATTTGTCAACGGTAATAAAGAAACAAAACTATAAGAAATAAATCTTTAGACTGAGAAAAAATGCTTTATAAAGCAAAAATTCTCAGTGTCTATTTCAACTAATACTTATATAAAAAAGGCGATCATATTCAGTATATAACTGAACGATCGCCTTCGATTTAATTATAGCTTTAAAGCAGCTTCCATACCTTCCTTAGTTGCAGGAATAGCACTACCAGCTTTAATTGCTCCACCAATAACCTGAACATTGTCACAATACTTTTTAGCGATTTCTTCTAATGGGTTATATGCTTTATAACCAAATGCAGAAACAACTAATTCTGCTGGTAATGTAACATCATTACCAGATGCATCTACACCAATGACTGAGTTTTCAGTAATTTCTTTTACTTTAAAGTTTGTTTTTACCTGTACACCTGATTGTGCAAGCATTTCTACTAAGCATACTTTAGTTAAAGGCATCATATCATTTAAAATATCATTTTGCATTTCTACAAGTGTTACGCAATGGTTCTTTTCAGCTAAGTAATGCGCAGTTTCACCACCAACTTCTCCACCACCACAGACTACGATTGGACCATTTGGA
>R17__coassemble_321_pt1 | contig 27598 bp, 27 predicted proteins | sample R17__metabat2_high_PE_012 | metagenome-assembled genome bin R17 | reverse complement strand
AATATTTATTTGGAGCTATTTATTACATTGAAAAAGTCCCTATTGCTAGAGACTTTGATTATTTTCTTCTTTAATTTTTCTGGCAAATTCCATTATGCTATTTAATTGAACGATTTCTTCATTCTGTCTTGAATATGCCCTTAATACACCTTTTTTATACTCAAACTTACATGAATGAATCAAAGTATTTACATCACTCCAGATCTCATCTGGAACCCTGGTATAATTACTTTCTGACATTTTACGAATGATCACACATAATAAAGATAGATTGATCTCAAGATCATAAAAAGCTTTTTCTAGAGAATTTTTCACATATTTTTGTTCAATTTCTTTTTCATTATATAATGAATCAATCAGATTCAAACTCATTTCCACACTTACCAGTGCATCATCGATACTTTCAAGAAAGCATTCTTTTCTAACCTTATTCATAATATTTTACCCTTCTAAAAATCATTTCTAAACTACACAAGCATAGTTTACTACATTTTCAGTCGGTTTGCTATCATAATCAATAGACATTAATTTAAAAAGAAAAAGCATGGTAATTAACCATGCTTAATATGTTTCTTGGATTATCCTAAGTTTTCGATCATTGCGATGTATGAATCTTCAACTAATGAAGCTCCACCAACTAATGCACCATCGATGTCAGGCTGTTCTAATAAAGCTTTGATACCTGCAGGTTTAACTGATCCACCATATTGGATACGTACAGCTTCAGCAGCTTCTTCACCGAAGATTTTCTTAATTTCATCACGGATGATTGCACAAGTGTTTTGTGCGATTTCGTTAGTAGCAGTTTTACCAGTACCGATAGCCCAAACTGGTTCATAAGCGATAACGATCTTAGCTACGCATTTTGGACATAAATCTTTTAATGCAGCAGCAGTTTGAGTTCTAACTACTTGTTCAGTAATTCCAGCTTCGAATTGATCTAATGTTTCACCAACACAAACGATTGGAGTAATATCATTAGCGATTGCTTGTTTAGTTCTTAAGTTAACTGTTTCATCAGTTTCACCAAAGTATTGTCTTCTTTCAGAGTGACCGATAATTACCCATTCAATACCGATTTCTTTTAACATAGCAGCTGAAACTTCACCAGTGTAAGCACCAGAATCTTTGAAGTGTACGTTTTCAGCAGCAACTTTTAAGTTTTTAGCAGCTTCTTTAGTTGCTTGTAACATTGTGAAAGGAACACCAATTCCCCAATCAGCATTATCTTTTACTTCTGGATCAACCTTTGCTACGAAAGCTTTAGCTTCAGCAATAGTCTTATTCATTTTCCAGTTACCAAAAATAATTGGTTTTCTACTCATTTTAGTTTTCTCCTTAATTATTATTTATAACAGATGATTTAAATTATTTATCATCAATTGCAGCAATACCAGGTAATACTTTACCTTCCATGTATTCTAATGAAGCTCCACCACCAGTTGAGATATGAGATACTTTATCTTTGTATCCTAATTTCATAACTGCAGCAGCTGAATCTCCACCACCGATGATTGTATTAGCACCTTCTAATGCAGCTAATGCTTCACAAACTTCGATAGTTCCTTTTGCATATGTATCCATTTCGAATACACCCATTGGTCCATTCCAGATAACTGTCTTAGCACCAACTAATGCATCTTTGATATTTTGAATAGATTTAGGACCAATATCTAATCCCATGTATCCATCAGGAATGTTACCTTCAACAACTTTAATATCTCCTTCTTCAGAGAATGCGTTGTTAATAACTGTATCTACTGGTAAGATTAATTTATCTCCAGCTTTTTCCATAATATTTTTAGCAACTTCAATTCTGTCAGCTTCTAATAATGAAGTACCAACTGTTAAACCTTTAGCAGCGTTGAATGTATAAGCCATACCACCACCAACGATTACTTTGTCAGCGATCTTTAATAAGTTTTCGATTACTAAGATCTTATCAGAAACCTTAGCTCCACCTAAGATAGCTACCATTGGTCTTTCTGGATCAGATACTGCTTTTCCAATGTAGTTGATTTCTTTTTCTACTAAGAAACCTGCAGCTGATGGTAAATGAGCTGGGATACCTGCTGTAGAAGCATGAGCTCTATGAACTGAACCGAATGCATCTTCAACGAATACGTCACCTAAAGAAGCCCAATAAGCACCTAATTCAGGATCGTTCTTAGATTCACCTTTTTCATAACGAGTGTTTTGAACTAAGATAACTTGTCCATTATCAGCAGCAGCAACTGCTTCTTCTAATTCTGCACCACGAGTAGCGTTAACAAATTTAACGTCTTGTCCTAATAATTCAGCTAATCTTGGAGCAACAACTGATAAATCATTTTTAGCTTTATCTTCTTCAGTTTTTACTTTTCCTAAGTGTGAGAATAATACTACACATTTAGCTCCGTTTTCAATTAAATATTTGATTGTTGGTAAAGCAGCTACGATACGGTTATCATTAGTGATAGCTCCTGTTGCTTTATCTCTTGGTACGTTGAAGTCAACACGTACTAATACTTTTTTTCCTTTGATTTCAATGTCTCTTACTGTTTTCTTGTCCATTGTAAATTACCTCCATGCCAAAATTATAACAAATTAAAAAGCTCTTGTAAAATGGTTTTAGCGTTTTCTTTTCATTTCATGCCCCGTTTTTTTATTTTTGGAATAAAACTGTTTGTAAATTTTGCCTAAAAGAAAAAAGTGAGCCATTACTGACTCACTTTAAATTCATTATTTGTTTGCTATTAAGGATTAAGCTAATTCAGCGAAATATTTAATAGTTCTAACCATTTGGCTAGTGTATGAGTTTTCGTTATCATACCAAGAAATAACTTGAACTTCAGTAGTTCCGTTACCACAGTCTTTAACCATAGTTTGAGTTGCATCAAAGATAGAACCATGAGTTTCACCAACGATGTCAGAAGAAACGATTGGATCTTCATTGTATCCGAATGAATCAGATTGAGCTGCTTTCATTGCTGCGTTGATTTGTTCAACAGTTACAGAACCTTCAACAACTGCAGTTAAGATAGTTGTAGAACCAGTTGGAACAGGAACACGTTGAGCAGAACCGATTAATTTTCCGTTTAATTCAGGAATTACTAAACCGATAGCTTTAGCTGCACCAGTTGAGTTAGGAACGATGTTAACAGCTGCTGCACGAGCACGTCTTAAATCACCTTTTCTGTGTGGTCCGTCTAATACCATTTGGTCACCAGTATAAGCATGTACAGTTACCATGATACCAGATTTGATTGCTGCTAAATCATTTAAAGTTTTAGCCATAGGAGCTAAACAGTTAGTTGTACAAGAAGCTGCAGAGATAATCTTATCTTCTGGAGTTAATGTATCTTGGTTTACTGAGTAAACGATTGTTGGTAAATCATTTCCTGCAGGAGCAGAGATAACAACTTTCTTAGCACCAGCATCGATATGAGCTTGAGCTTTTGCTTTTGAAGTGTAGAAACCAGTACATTCTAATACTACGTCTACATCTAATTCACCCCAAGGTAATTCAGCTGCGTTAGCTTTTGCATAAATAGTGATTTCTTTACCATTTACTGTGATTGAGTTTTCACCAGCTACTACAGTACCAGCATATTTACCTTGTGCTGAATCGTATTTTAATAAATGAGCTAACATTGCAGGATTAGTTAAGTCGTTGATTGCAACTACTTCATATCCTTCAGCTCCAAACATTTGACGGAATGCAAGACGTCCGATACGTCCGAATCCATTAATAGCTACTTTTACTGCCATTTTGAAATTTCCTCCTAAAATTAATTTTTATGGCTATATTATAATTCAACAAATCAAAAAATGCAACATGAAATATTTTTAATACATAAATTTTCCAAAAAACTAAAAAAACCCTATAAACAAAAAAGATGCCATTTAGACATCTTTTCTAAAAAATTGTAATAATTAGTCGTTTGAATCATCAAAGCTGTCTTCTTCAGAATCTCCATCATCCTCTAATGATTCATCGAAGTCTTCTTCTGTATCTTCTTCTTCAGCATAGATATCATTCATATCGATATGAACATCTTCGAATTTATGACGTTCTCTTAGATCCCATTTATTTTCTCCTACTGTTAAGAAACGACCATCGATCGTTACATTAGTATAGAATTGTGAACGTCTTGTATTCTTTTCATCTTCTTCTAAAGCTTTAGCATCACATACATAATCATAAATATCATAGAAATTTACAGGTTTACCTTGTTCTTTTACATATTCATAGGCAATGTCTAACATTGACATCTGTTTGAAATCTTTCATTCTCTAAATCTCCTTTTCTACATTTTTTCTGGTGCTTCTACACCGATTAAATATAAAGCATTCTTTAAAGTGATTCTTGTTGCTTCAACTAAAGCTAATCTTTGACCACTTAATTCTACATTTTCTCCATCAACAACCTTACATTCACCATAGAAGCTATGGAATAATTTAGCTAACTGCTGAATATAGTTGGCAATTTTATGAGGAGCTCTTGTTTTAGCTGATTCAATAACCATATTTCTAAATTCATTGATATGCTTAACTAATTCAATTTCTTTAGGGTTAGTAATTAAATCATACTGATCACTGATCGTGATTCCTGCATTTTTAGCCTGAGCTAAGATTGAACACATTCTTGCATGAGCATACTGTGCATAGAATACAGGGTTATCATTTGATTTAGATGTAGCAAGATCGATATCAAAATCAAATTTAGAGCTTGCTGCCTTACATACAAAGAAATATCTTGCAGCATCTACCCCGATATCTTCAATTAAATCTTTGATGGTAATGGCATTACCAGTACGTTTAGACATTTTAACTTCTTCACCATTTTGTACCATTCTTACCATTTGCATAATATCAATATTTAATTGATCAGCATTGTATCCTAAAGCCATCATACTTGCCTTCATACGGTTGATATAACCATGGTGATCAGCACCTAGTAAATCTACCAAATAATCAAAGCCACGATCAAATTTATTCTTATGATAAGCAATATCTGGAGTTAAATAAGTATAAGTACCATCTGATTTAATTAAGACACGATCCTTGTCATCCCCAAAATCAGTAGTTCTAAACCAGGTAGCTCCATCCTGTTCAAAGATATAACCCTTTTCTCTTAATGTATTTAAAACTGGTTCAATACGGTTTTCTTTATAAGTTGTAGATTCATGAGACCATACATCAAAATGAACTCGATATTCTTCAAGAATATCCTTGATCTTATCTAATTCAGCTTTGATTCCTAATTGTCTGAAATCTTCTCTTACTTCCTGATAATCCTTTAAATATGCATCCCCATATTGTTCCTTGATTGCCTGTGCGATCAATAAAACGTCTTTACCATGATATCCATCTTCTGGTAATTCTGCTTCCTTGCCAAAAGCCTGTAAATATCTGGCATATAGAGATTTAGCCAGGTTTTCAATTTGATTTCCTGCATCATTTACATAATATTCAGCAGTAACATCATAGCCAGCAGCTCTCATGATTCGCACGATTGAATCCCCAACTGCAGCTCCCTTAGCATGTCCTAAATGAAGATCTCCTGTAGGATTGGCAGAAACGAATTCAACATCGTATCTGATTCCTTTTCCATAATCAGAACATCCATAATGATCCCCTTCACTGATTACTTCTTTAATAATAGAAGTCATAGAATCATTCTTTAAAAACAAATTGATAAAACCAGGTCCAGCAATTTCTACCTTACTGATTACATCATTATCCCCTAATCCACTGACAATTGCTGTAGCAATTTCTCTAGGATTTCTTTTTAATTTTCTTGTTAATTGCATTGCAACATTACTTGAGTAATCCCCATTTTTAGTATCCTTTGGAATTTCAACTTTGATTTCTTCTGGCGTAATTTCTTCAAGTAAGCCGCTTCCTTTAATAGCATCAGCTAAAACCTGCTTAATAGCCTGTTCGATTTTATTAGTAGCCATAGTCCACCCACTTTCTTTGATACTGTATACTATATAATATAGTAAAAATCAATTTTAGTCAAAATATTTTGATTTATGCAAGAATAATTACCATATAGATACGAGATATTTTTTCTCCCATCTGGTAAAGATCATACATGATTTTCATTCCTTTTTCATCAAATTCACAGCGCATTAAAGAGGCATCGATCATAAGGTCTCCATAGGCTGTATGGTAAGAATTGGCAATTGATTTTCCTAATTCTAAATGTAGAAGACTTTTATTCTGTTTAAGGGTAAGGATCTTCTGATCATAGATAAATTCATAATGCTCCTTACCATAATCTAAATAATAAGCAAGGGTAGAATCATCTATTCTGACAGTTCCATTTCCTTCAAATTCAACTGAACTTGTTTCTTCTCCGTTTTTGATAATACTTTTGAATTTCATTTTTCTAATCTTATACACTTTTCTCACCTGAAAGTATTATACTATTTCCCCTTGATTTGTAAACGTGAAAAAATGCTATTTTTAAATGTAAGGGATTATTATTTTAGGAAATTTATTGTTTGATAAAATTTCTAATTACAATGAATCGCTTTCATGCATTTAAAATGTTGAATTTTAAAGTAATTAATAACCTTTTTGTTGAATTAAATACGATTCCGTGTATAATATAGTCGTCAAAAAATATTAAAAGGAGGAAATTCAAATGAAAAAATATGTTTATTCTTTCAAAGAAGGAAATAAAGATATGAGAAACCTTTTAGGTGGTAAAGGTGCTAACTTAGCAGAAATGACTACAATTGGATTACCTGTACCTCAAGGTTTCACTATTTCAACTGAAGCTTGTACTGCTTACTATGAAGATGGTGGTATTTCAGAAGAAATCCAAGCTCAGATTGATGAAAAATTAATTGAATTACAAGAAGTAACTGGTAAAAAATTAGGAGATCCTGCAAACCCATTATTAGTATCTGTACGTTCTGGTGCAAGAGAATCAATGCCAGGTATGATGGATACAGTTTTAAACTTAGGTTTAAATGATGAAGTAGCAGTTGGATTTACAAAAATCACTGGTAATGAACGTTTCGTTTATGACTCATATAGACGTTTTATCCAAATGTTCTCTGACGTAGTTATGGGATTCCCTAAATCAGATTTCGAAAGAAAATTTGATAAGATCAAAGAAGAAAAAGGTGTTCAATATGACACTGAATTAACTGCTGATGACTTAAAAGAAGTTGTAGAAATCTACAAAGAAGCTTATAAAGAACATGCAGGTGTTGATTTCCCACAAGATCCTAAGGATCAATTACAAGCTGCAATCAAAGCAGTATTCGGTTCTTGGATGAATGACCGTGCTATCACTTACCGTCGTTTAAACGATATCCCTGGTTCATGGGGTACTGCTGTAAACGTACAACAAATGGTTTATGGTAACACAGGTGACAGATCTGGTACAGGTGTTGCATTTACTCGTAACCCAGCTACTGGTGAAAATGTATTATATGGTGAATATTTAATTAACGCTCAAGGTGAAGACGTAGTTGCTGGTATCAGAACTCCTCAAAAGATCGCTACATTAAATGATATTATGCCAGAAGCATATAACCAATTCGTTGAAGTATGTAATATTCTTGAAAATCATTACAAAGATATGCAAGACATGGAATTCACTATTGAAAATGGTAAATTATTCATGTTACAAACTCGTAATGGTAAGAGAACTGCTCAAGCTGCATTAAGAATCGCAGTTGAAATGGTTAAAGAAGGTATGTTAACTAAGGAAGAAGCTTTATTAAAAGTTGATCCTCGTTCATTAGACCAATTATTACACCCAAGCTTCGATGCTGCTGCATTAAAAGCTGCAAAACCAGTTGCTCAAGGTTTAGCTGCTTCTCCAGGTGCTGCAACAGGTGCTATTTACTTCACTGCTGAAGATGTAATGGCTGCTCGTGATGCTGGTGTTAAAGATATGTTATTAGTTCGTCTTGAAACTTCTCCAGAAGACATCGAAGGTATGGTTGCTGCTCATGGTGTATTAACTGTACGTGGTGGTATGACTTCACATGCTGCAGTAGTTGCTCGTGGTATGGGTACTTGCTGTGTTGCTGGATGTGGTGTATTAAAGATCGACGAAGAAGCTAAGACATTAACTACTCCTGATGGTACAGTTTACCATGAAGGTGATTGGATGTCATTAGATGGTTCTACAGGTTATGTATATGGTGAAAAGATTGCTACAGTTGATCCTGAAATCTCAGGTGACTTCGGTACTTTCATGGGATGGGCTGATGAAGTTCGTCAATTAGAAGTTCGTACTAACGCTGACAACCCTCGTGATGCTGCTGTTGCTGCTAGATATGGTGCTCAAGGTATTGGTCTTTGCCGTACAGAACATATGTTCTTCGATGAAGAAAGAATCTTCAACTTCCGTCGTATGATTACTGCTGAAGATGTTGAAACTCGTAAAGAAGCATTATCAAGAATTAAACCTTACCAAAAGGCTGACTTTAAAGCATTATTCAAAGTAATGAAGGGATATGGAGTTACTATCCGTTTCTTAGACCCTCCACTACATGAATTCTTACCTCATACTGATGAAGAAATCGCTCCTTTAGCTGAATCTTTAGGTATGACTTTCGAAGCATTAAAAGCTCGTGTTGAATCATTAAAAGAATTCAACCCAATGATGGGACACAGAGGATGCCGTTTAGCTGTTACTTATCCAGAAATCGCTGAAATGCAAACTGCTGCTGTTATCGAAGCTGCTATCGAAGTAGAAAAAGAAGACGGTGTAACAATCGTTCCTGAAATCATGATCCCATTAGTAGGAGATGTTAAGGAATTAGCATATGTTAAGAAGACAGTTGTTGAAACTGCTGACAAGACTATTGCTGAAGCTGGAGTTAACATGACTTACAAAGTTGGTACAATGATCGAAATCCCAAGAGCTGCTTTAACTGCTGATCAAATCGCAACTGAAGCTGAATTCTTCTCATTCGGTACTAACGACTTAACTCAAATGACTTATGGATTCTCTCGTGATGATGCTGCTAAATTCTTATCAGAATACTATAGCAAGAACATCTTCGAATCTGACCCATTCGCTCATATCGATGAAAACGGTGTTGGTCAATTAATGCAGATCGCAATCGCTAAATCTAAACCAGTTAATCCAAATATCCATTATGGTATCTGTGGTGAACATGGTGGAGATCCAAGAACAGTTGAATTCTGTCATAAGATTGGTTTAACTTATGTATCTTGCTCACCATTCCGTGTACCACTTGCAAGATTAGCTGCTGCTCAAGCTGCTGTTAAATTCCCAAGATAATTTTCATTACTTAGGTTAATTTATAAAATTACCGGCTATCTTAACTGATAGTCGGTTTTTTATTTACGCTTTCAAAGATTTTGTTTCAAAATATCATTGAAAAAATACTTATTTTTGGTATCATTGTATTTAGTTTTATAAGGGGGACGAATATATGATTAAAGTAGTAAAGTTTGGGGGAACATCATTAGCTGATGCCAGCGCAATCAAAAATGTTGCTAACATTATTAGAGCTGATGATTCAAGAAGATACGTGGTACCTTCTGCACCAGGAAAGAGATTTAATTTAGATACAAAAGTAACTGACTTATTATATCAGGCATATGACTCTGTAGGTAGTGATGAATTTGAAGAAAACTTCAGCAAGATCACAGATCGTTTTAATGAAATTATTTTTGATTTAGGGATCCAGTTATCTTTACAGGACCAATATGAAACAATCAAAGAAAACTTTATCAATCAGATCGGTAGAGAATATGCAGCAAGCCGTGGTGAATATTTAAACGGACAGATCATTGCCAATTATCTAGGATATGAATTTATTGATGCCAGCCAGGTCATTTTTATTGATGATAATGGAAACAATATTACTGAATATACTGATCATTATCTAACTACTCGTTTAAAAGGAGTAGAAAGAGCAGTTATTCCAGGATTCTATGGAGCTGATAAACAGGGAAATATTAAAACCTTCTCACGTGGTGGTTCAGATATCACTGGTTCAATTGTTGCTAAAGCTGTACATGCAGATCTATATGAAAACTGGACAGATGTTTCTGGTTTCCTGATTGCTGATCCTAGAATCGTTAAGAATCCAGCCAGCATTTCTATTATTACCTATAACGAATTAAGAGAATTATCTTATATGGGAGCTTCTGTACTTCATGAAAATGCAGTCTTCCCAGTTAGAAAGGAAGGAATTCCAATCAATATCAAAAATACCTTCAGACCACAGGATCCAGGTACAATGATCGTAGAAACAACTGCTCATAAGCCTGCCTATACAATTACTGGGGTAGCTGGTAAAAAAGGTTTCACTGCAGTTTCTATTGAAAAAGGTATGATGAACTCTGAAATTGGTTTTGCCAGAAAAGTATTACAAGTATTTGAAGATAACGGTTTATCAATCGAACATATGCCTTCAGGAATTGATACCTTAACAGTTGTCGTCAATACAGAAGATTTTGTTGCTAAGGAACAGCAGGTTTTAGCTGGTTTACATAGAATGGTTAATCCTGATCATATTGATCTTGAATCTGATTTAGCTCTAGTTGCCGTAGTTGGTAGAGGTATGAAGGATTCTAGAGGATGTGCTGGTAAATTATTTGGAGCCTTAGGTAAAGAAGGAATCAACGTTAAGATGATCGACCAGGGTTCTTCAGAATTAAATATTATCTGTGGGGTTAAGAATCATAAATTTGAAGCTGCTATCAATGCAATCTACAACGCCTTCATGAATGAAAATAAATAAAATTATACTGTAACAGAATAAAACTGTTACAGTTTTTTTATTATTTCGATTGTGCTATAATGAAAACCATGGAGGATTTAAAAATGTACAAACCAAAATTACATATCACCCCTATCAACAATTGGATGAATGATCCAAATGGGCTGATTTATTTCAATCATGAATATCATATATTTTACCAATATTTTCCTTATGAACCAGTGTGGGGAACTATGCACTGGGGACATAAAACAAGCAAAGATCTAGTACACTTTAAAGATCAGGGCATCGCTTTATATCCTAGCAAAGCCTATGATGCTAATGGGTGCTTTAGCGGTTCAGCTATTGAAGTGGAACAAAAATTGTATCTTTATTATACAGGTGTGAAGTATACCCAAACAAGTGAAGAAGATATCCATCGCAGCTCAGGCAAAATTATTCAATGTCAGGCAATGCTGATTAGTGAAGATGGCTATAATTTCAATAATAACGCAAAACAGATGATCATTCCCCCTATTGAAGATGCATCTATTGGGGATTATTATGATGCCAGAGACCCTAAGGTATTTAAAATCAAGGATACCTATTTTATCGTTCTTGGAACTAAAAAGGATAATAAGGGACGCATTCTGATCTATGAAAGTAAAGATGCCATAAACTGGAATTTAAAAAGTATCAATGAAGATGAACGCTTAGGAGATATGGTGGAATGTCCTGATCTTTACAATGTAGATGGAAAGTGGATCATGACTGTTTCTCCAATGCACACAAATCATGATGGCATCAATTATACAAGCAATTGTCAATATATGCTGATTGATTTTGATCCCGATACTGGGAAAATCACCTTTGAAAGTGATCCGAGACTTATTGATCTGGGCTATGATTACTATGCTGCTCAGACCTTTAAGGATGAAAATAATCAGACAGTGATTTTAGGATGGCTGCGTATGCCTGTACCTAGTCATAACTGGAATGGTTTATATACCTTCCCTAGAGTAATAGAATATAAGAACAACCATGTTTATTATCATGTTCACCCTTCTATTTTAAAAGAGTTTACAAGCTTAAGTGATACGATCGATGATCAGAATGCTTATTGGATCAGTGTGGATGTTCAAGAAGGCAGCGATCTAAATATTGCAGGCTATCTTATCAAAGTACAAGATGGAGCTATTCTAACGGACCGTTCGCAGGTATTTGCTCCTCCACAAAGAAAACCGATTGGGACTCAATTTAAAACACCTGTGATCAAAGGAGATATTCATCTGGATATTTTCTTAGATCAGAATGTTATTGAAATCTACATCAATGATGGATATTATGTTTTATCTAATATTATCTATCATCAAAGTGATGAATTAAGCTTTAAAGAGGTAAAAAATTTATGGATCAAAAAAGCCCAGTAAAATACCAATATCTGCTCTTTGATCTGGATGGTACCCTATCCAATCCAAAGGAAGGAATCACAAGATCCGTTCAATATGCGCTTAGGGATCAGGGTATTATTGAAAACGATCTAGACAAGCTGACGATCTTTATTGGTCCTCCACTAGAAGAATCTTTTATGAATTATTATGGAATGTCAAAAGAAGAGGCTGCTCAAGCTACTCAAAAATACAGAGAAAGATTTATCCCCATTGGGGCCTATGAAAATATGATCTTTGAGGATACAAAGGAAGTTCTACAGACTTTACAAAAGCATGGCTATCACCTATGTATTGCCACCAGCAAGCCTGAAGCAATCGCTTTAAAGATCATTGATCATTTTGAGATCACCAGTTATTTTGATCTGATCAAGGGAGCTAGTGAGACTAGAAAACAAAAGGAAGAGGTAATTGAAGATGCTTTAGCACTGTTGAATCATCCTGATCCTTCTGTATGTCTGATGATCGGAGATCGCAAGCATGATATAATTGGGGCAAAAAAGAATCATATTGATTCAGCTGGTCTTAGATGTGGCTTTGCTTTAGAAGGTGAACTAGAGAGCCATGGAGCTACCTATATTTTTGATAGTCTGACTAAACTAAAGGAGTTTTTAATATGAAACAGGAAATTATAAATTTACAGGAATTATTAAAGCAAAGAGGGATCGATGCTTATATTATTCCAACTAATGATTATCATAATTCAGAATATGTAAGTGACTATTTTAAATGCCGAGCTTATATGTCTAACTTTACTGGATCTGCTGGTACTTTACTGGTAGATACAGAAAATGCCTATTTATGGACTGATGGACGCTATTTTATCCAGGCTGCCAATCAACTTAAGGGAACAGGTATAACGCTTATGAAATCAGGTCAAAAAGGGGTTCCTACCCTTCAGGAGTTTATCTGTGAACATTATTCTACTATTGGATTTGATGGAAAGCTTCTATCCTATAAGCAGGCTGAAAGCTATCCAGTAAATAAAATCACTCAATATGATCTAATAGGAGAAATCTGGCAGGACCGTCCTGCTTTACCTCATACATTAGCTTTTATCTATGATTTAAAATACTGTGGAGAAAGACCAAGTGAGAAGATCAACAGGATCAGAAAAGAAATGAAAAAATATCAGGCTAAATATCATCTGATCACCTCTTTAGACGATATTGCATGGATCTTTAATATCCGTGGAAATGATGTTGAATGTAACCCTGTGGTATTAGCCTATGCCCTTATTTCTTTGGATCAGACAATTCTTTATCTTCAACATCAAGCTTTATCCTATCCTGTTATTGAAGCGATGAAATCACAGAATGTAGAAATCAGAGATTACAATGAGATCTATGAAGATGTGAAAAAGCTGGATGGATCTGTTTTATTAGATCTATCAAAGGTTAACTATAATTTAGGAAAAGAGATCAAAGAACCTATTGATGCAAGCAATCCAAGTCAGCTGATGAAAGCCATCAAAAACGAAGTAGAAGTTGAAAATACAAGAAAAGCTCATTTAAAAGATGGGGTAGCAATGACTAAATTTATGTACTTCTTAAAAAATAATATTGGGAAAATACCAATGACAGAAATGTCAGTTTCTGATTTCTTAGAAGATCTTCGTTTACAGCAGGGAGCTATTGAATTAAGCTTTGAAACGATCTGTGGTTATCAGGAAAATGCGGCCTTAATGCATTATGCTCCAAGTCATGAACATGAAGTAGAACTAAAGCAAGAAGGAGTATTACTGGTAGATTCCGGTGGTCAATATCTTGAAGGAACTACAGATATCACCAGAACCTTTGTTTTAGGTCCAATCAGTGATATTCAAAAGAAACATTTTACCTTAGTCGTAAAAAGTAATACACAGCTTGCCAAGGCTAAATTCCTGTATGGAACAAATTCTACCGGTTTAGATATTCTTGCCAGAGGTCCAATCTGGAATGAAATGATCGATTATCAGTGTGGAACAGGTCATGGGGTTGGTCAGCTGTTAAATGTCCATGAAGGGCCAAATAACTTCAGATGGATCGAAACACCTAATGCTCATCCAACTGTATTTGAAGAAAATATGATCACTACTGATGAACCAGGGATCTATCTAGAAAATCAATATGGTATTCGTATTGAAAATGAATTATTATGTAAAAAGGGAGTAGAAAACGAATATGGACAATTTATGTATTTTGAAAATATTACGATCTGTCCAATCGATCTTGATGGAATCGACCCTCAATATCTAGATCAGTCTGATATTGATTATATCAATGCCTATCATCAGTTCTGCTATGATAAACTGGCATATCGTTTAACTTTACCCGAAAGAAAATGGTTAGAAGAATATACAAGACCAATTAAAAAATAGGATAGTTTTTAAGCTATCCTTTTATAATATAATAAGTACCATCATCATCTTCTTCAATGATTTCTTTGATTTCCTTGATTCTAGTAGATACATCTTTATCCTCTTCAAGATCACCATCTTCATAGTAATAATAGTGATCCTTATTATCACCAAGATAGATCCTGTTTTCATCTACATCTGCTATGCAGACCTCTATCTTTCCATTTAAGAGTTCCTTAGCATTTTTATAGTTTGTATAGATATGTACAAAATCAAAGACTGTAGAAATAAACATCATCAGGAAAAATAACACCATAAAGGCTGATATAACGGTAGATAGCAATCCTTTCCATAATGGATAGCTTCCCTGCTTTGAATACATAAAGAAACGATAGATACAATAGGCCCCAAATACCCCACCAGGCAGCCATCCCAACAATGTGAGATGTAGAAAGGATAGATTCAATAAATTGAACAGCAGGCTTAAAATAACGGGAAAAACAAAGGAAAAGATCAATAGATTAAGAATAGATAATCCTAGAATATCGATCTTTCTTTTCCTCTTAAATACCCTTCCACAATTAGGGCATACAGCAGCATCATCAGCAATATATTTATGACAATCTGGACATTGCATAGCTATTCACCTAAATAATGATATTCATGTTCCCATGGACTTTCCACAAAACTTTTCGCAAATCTTTTAGCCCCTTCAAGATTCATAAAGCTATAGTTACCACATTCTTCTATCTTTGCTCCAGGAATTTCTCCTTCCCACTTTGCGATCTGTTCATAGACATCCTTAACGATTCCTTTGATCTGTTCAAGAGATAAACCGACTGTTAATAAATAAAATCCAGTCATACATCCCATTGGTCCAAAATAAATAATATGATCCTTATAGTCTCCATTTCTTAATAAGGTAGCACCAATATGTTCAATAGTATGAGCGCTAGGAGCATCCATTGCTGGTTCTTTATTGGGAACTGTCATACGAATATCAAAGGTAGTTACATTTCCATCTACTCTTGATACATAGATTCCTTTTTTCAATAAACGATGATCAACACTAAAGCTTGTAATTCTTTCCATTTCCTGACCTCCTCTTTGATTATCCTTTACCCACCCATTATAACATTCTTTTTGTGATTTATACAGAGAGATGTTATAATGGAAAGAAAGAAAAGAGGGAAAAAGTATGATTTACAATGATTTTAGAGGATTACAATTATCTCGTCTAGGATTTGGATGCATGCGCTTTGCTAAGGATCCTAAAACCAATGAAATTGACCAGAACAAGGTCAATCTGATGTTTGATTTAGCGATTAAAAATGGAGTTAACTATTTTGATACTGCCTATCCATATCTGGATGGTAAATCTGAGCTTGCCATGAGTGAGGCTTTAAAAAAATATCCTAGAGAAAGCTATTATCTGGCTGATAAATTTCCTGGGCACTCTTTACCTGGTCCCATTGATAATATCGCTTTATTTAACGTTTCTCTTAAGAAATGTAATACAGACTATTTTGATTTCTATTTGCTTCACAATATTACCGAATGGTCGATCAAAATCTATGAGGATCCCAAATACCATATTATTCCAGATATCAAGAAGATGAAGGATGAAGGTAAGATCAGATTCTTTGGTTTTTCCTTCCATGGTGGAGTTGAGCTTTTAAAATCGATCTTAGATCGTTATGAAGGTGTTTTTGATTTTGTTCAGATTCAATGTAACTATTTAGACTGGACTTTACAGGATGCAAAGGAAAAATATGAAATCATTACACAGCATGGCTTAGGGGTATGGATCATGGAGCCTTGCCGTGGTGGTAAACTTGCTCAGTTATCTGATGAAGATATGGCTAAGCTAAAGGCAACAGGCTCACCAGCCAGCTATGCCTTCCGCTTTTTACAGGGATTAGAAAACGTTAAGATGATCTTATCAGGGATGAATGAACTCTTCCAGGTAGAAGATAATCTAAAAACCTTCAATACCTATCAGCCTTTAAGTATAGAAGAAGTCAATACACTATTTGAAATTGCTGAAGGAATGAAAAATGGTGTACCTTGTACCCAATGTCGTTATTGTACAAAGGGATGTCCTATGGAATTAGATATTCCATATCTGATTTCTTGTTATAATTCTAATAAAGTAGCTGTAGCGATAACCAGCTCCATGCGCTTAGATGGTCTAGATGAAGATAAAAAACCTGCAGCCTGCATTCAGTGTGGACAATGTGCACATGCCTGTCCTCAGGGTATCGATGTTCCATCCGTAATTGCTGAACTTGCTGATATGTATGCCAACGGGCCAAAATGGGCAAATGCATCCAAATCAAGACAAGAATCAATCAAGAAAGATTTAAATATGTAAAAGATCCTGCTTTAAAAGCAGGATTATTCTATTGTACTGATCCATTCTTCAAGTTCTTCTTTAGAGGCAGAGGCACTCCATCTTTTCCCTTCTAGAATGTTTAAATCACTTTGATAATTTTCAATATCCTTTACACTTGCTTCTATATTAGAAGAAGCAGAGGTACAAAAAAGAATAATATTCTTATCTGTTAAATCATATTGATCTAATAAAGTTAAAATTATTCTAGGTTCCTTTCCCCACCAGATCGGATAACCTAAATAGATCGTATCATATTCATCTAATTCAATGCTATTACTGATCCCTGGTCTGCAGCTGACATCTTCCATTTCAAGATTAGCTCGGCATGAATCATTTGTATATTCAAGATCTTCCTCACTATATTCTTTTTCAGGAATGATCTCTATTACCTTTCCACCTGTAATTTCTCCAATCATTTCAGCTATTTTTTCAGTATTATGAGTAGCAGAAAAATATACAACTGCTATTTTGCCATCTACTTTTTTACTTTCCTGTTTATTATTACTGCATCCAACAAGCATGAATAAAGCTAAAAGAATAATTCCTAATTTTTTCATTATTTCTCCTTAATAAAAAAAGCTAACCATTGTTAGCCTTTGATTTTTCATGGTGCGAGCGAGGGGATTTGAACCCCCACGAGTCTCCTCCGCAGCTTCTGAGACTACTATGTCTGCCGTTCCATCACGCTCACATAATCAGCTAGGTGAAATCACCTAGCTATATTGTACATTATTTTGAATAAATTTCAATTATTTATTTTGAATATATTCATCAATTGCAGCAGCAGCTTTCTTACCAGCACCCATTGCTAAAATTACAGTAGCAGCACCAGTTACAGCATCTCCACCTGCATATACTCCTTCTTTAGAAGTAGCCATAGTATCTTCATTTACGATGATACCACCCCATTTTTGAGTTTCTAATCCAGGAGTAGTTTGTCTGATCAATGGGTTTGGAGATTGACCGATTGCCATGATTACTGTATCAACAGGTAATTCAAAGTTTGAACCTTCTTTAGTAACAGGTCTTCTTCTTCCAGAAGCATCTGGTTCACCTAATTCCATTTCAACACATTCCATACCAGTTACCCAACCATCTTTACCTAAGACTTTAACTGGGTTAGTTAATAATTTGAAGATAATACCTTCTTCTTTAGCATGATGTACTTCTTCTTTTCTTGCAGGTAATTCTTCTTCCCCACGACGATATACGATATAAACTTCTTCAGCTCCTAAACGTTTAGCAGTTCTAGCAGCATCCATAGCTACGTTACCAGCACCACAGACAGCTACCTTTTTACCAATCTTAACTGGAGTTGGATAGTCTGGGAATTCATAACCCTTCATTAAGTTAACACGAGTTAAGAATTCGTTAGCAGCATATACACCATTTAATGCTTCACCAGGGATATTCATAAAACGAGGTAAACCTGCACCAGATCCTACGAAGATTGCTTCATATCCATCTTCCTGTAATTCATCTACAGTGATTGAACGTCCAACAACTACGTTAGTCTGGAAATCTACACCTAAAGCTTTTACATTTTCAACTTCTCTAGCAACTAGATCCTTTGGTAAACGGAATTCTGGAATACCATATACTAATACCCCACCTGTTTTATGTAATGCTTCAAATACAGTTACATCGTAACCCTTCTTAGCTAATTGACCAGCACAAGTAATTCCTGAAGGACCTGATCCTACAACAGCAACCTTATGACCGTTCTTTGTAATTTGTCCAGCTTCTGGAGTTGAATGAGCCATATGATAATCAGCTACGAATCTTTCTAGACGTCCGATACCAACTGGTTCACCTTTTCTACCACGAATACATTGACCTTCACACTGATTTTCCTGTGGACATACACGACCACAGATTGCAGGTAAAGCATTTTCTCTTGTGATTGTCTGATAAGCTTCTTCATATTCACCCTTTGCAACATGAGCAATAAATTCTGGAATTGGAACGCTAACTGGGCATCCATTCATACAGAATGGTTTCTTGCAGTTTAAGCAACGAGCTGCTTCTTCTAAAGCCATTTCTTCAGTATAACCTAAAGTTACTTCTTTAAAGTTTTTATTTCTTACATTTGGTTCTTGTTCAGGCATTTTAACCTTTGTTAATGACATATTAGGCATAATTATCTCAACCCTCCTGTTAAGTTACAGATATGTTTTTCTTCTTCTTTGAAGATTCTTTGACGTTGCATTAATTCATCAAAATCAACTTCTAAACCATCAAAGTCTGGTCCATCTACACATGCGAATTTAACTTTACCACCTACAGTAACACGGCAGCATCCGCACATTCCAGTACCATCGATCATAATTGGGTTTAAGGATACCATAGTAGGAATACCTAATGGTTTTGTGATATTAACAACTGATTTCATCATGATAACAGGTCCGATTGCGATTACTTCATCGTATACATTACCTTCATCTAATAATTGTTGTAAAACTGTTGTACCGAAACCTTTGATTCCATAAGAACCATCATCAGTAGTTACATAAACATGGTCACAGAATTCTTTCATTCTATCTTCCCATAATACATAAGGTGTACTTCTACCACCGATAATTACATCAACACTAACACCCATAGCTGCTAATGCACGTAATTGTGGGAATAATGGTGCTGAACCAACCCCACCAGCGATTCCTAATACACGTTTATGTTTCTTTAATTCAGTTGGAGCACCTAAAGGACCAACGAAATCTAAAATATAATCCCCTTCATTTAGCTTAGCTAATTCTTGAGTAGAATATCCTACGATCTGATAAATGATTGTGATAGTTTCTTGTTCACGATCAAAATCTGCGATTGTAAGAGGGATTCTTTCACCTTTTTCATCAACACGTAAAATAATGAACTGTCCTGGTTGGCATTTTCTTGCTACCATAGGAGCCTTTACGATCATTAATTCTACTACGTCGTTTAACTTTTCTTTCTTAACAATTTGATACATCGTCTACACTCCCCTTCTTTTGTATCGTAAAATATTATACATGATTTGTTGGTAAAATCAATCTTTATTTACAACTTGTTAATATTTTCACTTAGATTCAAGATTATCGATATTTAAAAAGAAAAACAGACAATTAAGTCTGTTAATCAAAAGTTACATATGGATTTTCATAAGGTGGGATCACCTTTAGCTGTTCAACATTTAAGACTGCAATATCCTGACCCATTTCTGAATCATAGCTGCTGTAGATCTTTCCTGTTAAATCAACCCATTCCTGAGGTAATAGCTTACCTGCTAATTCACTCATAGCGATCAGACCTACCAGGCTGGTATCCTGTTCACAGCATACCATTGCACGTCTACCTAGGATAAAGGCATCCTTGATCAGACGATCCTTCCCAATGATCTCTCCCTGAATATGAATTTTCTTACCAAAATATTTTTGTGGATTTTCCATCAGATCCATACAGAAGATACCATAGTTATGAGGTTCAACATCAATAAAATCTGCTTTAAGATCATATGGTAATTCCATTTTAGGTTCCATATATTCACGGTTTGTATCTTCATAGGCAATCTGTGTTGTTCCATTAATTGCCTTGATCGTAGATCTGAATGAATTGAAATTCATCTTTTCATTGCAGCGATTAAACAATACCATATCACTTCTAAAAGCATGTTCATAGACTAAAGAACGCATATTAGATACATACATATTAAAAGTTTCAGCATTTACCATATTGATCATCTGTACGATCACCCATGAATCACGATGCTTAAGATCCTGTTTAGGAAGTTCAACCTCTAATAGATCCTTTACAAGCCACATTCCATTGTATTCAATAAAGACACGATCTGGACGATACTGACGGTTCCATTTATACATATTTTCCTGAGTCAATTCTTCAATGCTATCTACTTCCTGGATCACTACATTTGCTCTTTTACAGAACTTAGCATCTAATTCTTCAAAGCCTTCTTCACATAAAAGCAATAATGTCTTTTCACCTGCATTAAACTGTCTATCTTCCAGGGTCTGACGAATAAAGGTCGTCTTACCACTTTCAAGAAAGCCAGTAAAAACATAAACTGGTACTTCCATTATTTAAATAATTCCTTTACTTTAGTTTCGTTTACTTCATGACCAATTACAACTACTTTACCAGTATATTCAGGTTTACCAGTTCTGATTTCATATTCTTCTGGAACTAAATCGAAATAATACCAGCAATCTTCACCTTTTACATATCCTTTAGCACGTAATACAGCTTCATCCTTCTGTAACTGTTCTAAGGCTGCACTTAAAGCTTCCTTTGTATAAGTCTTAACTGTTTCAAATCCTACAGAATCAAAGAATTCATCTGCATGATGGTGATGATGATGTCCATGATCATGGTGGTGATGATGATGTTCATGTTCTTCTTCATCATGGTCATGATGGTGTTCATGTTCTTCTTCATCGTGGTCATGATGGTGTTCATGTTCGTGTTCTTCTTCATCGTGGTCATGATGATGGTGTTCATGTTCGTGTTCATCTTCATCGTGGTCATGATGGTGTTCATGTTCATGTTCTTCTTCATCGTGGTCATGATGATGTTCATGTTCATGTTCTTCTTGATGACGTCTTGCTTCTTCGATTGCTTCTTCTAAAAGGTCATCGATCTTATTTTGCATTAAAGATAAGATATATTCTCCTTCTAACTGATCCCATGGAGTAGTTACAATTGGAGCTTCACTATTTAAAGTTTTAATTCTTTCTACTACTTCCTGCAGTTTATCTTCATCCATAAATTGAGAACGAGAAATAAAAATTGCAGATGCATACTGAATCTGGTTATTGTAGAATTCACCAAAGTTTTTCATATACACCCTATTCTTTTGTCCATCTACAACACAGATATGAGAGCTTAATTCTAGATTTGGATTATTCAAGTCTACGATAGCTTTCATAACATCACTTAATTTACCTACCCCTGAAGGTTCAATTAAGATATGATCTGGATGAAATTCATCATATACTTTAGCTAAAGCTTCAGCGAAATCACCTACTAATGAACAGCAGATACATCCTGAATTCATTTCAGTGATCTGAATACCTGCTTCCTGTAAAAAGGTACCATCGATACCAATTTCCCCAAATTCATTTTCTATTAAAACAACCTGTTTGTTTTGAAAACATTCTTTAATTAACTTTTGAATCAATGTTGTTTTTCCAGCTCCTAAAAAACCAGAAATAATATCAACTTTACTCATTTTTCAACATCTCCTTTTCTTGGAATAAACTATTTCCGACATAGTATTATACACCAGTTATTATAAATTTAAAAGGAAATTGCACCAATAGAAAAACAAAAAGGCTTTTCAGCCTTTTTAAAATTCATAATACCCACCTATTTTAAGTGCCTTTGCATCTTTTTGATGACCAATCTCATCCGTTTTCACAATAGGTCCATTATAATACTTAGAAGCGATCACACTAACTGAATCTCCTTCAGCTTCAAGCTGTGTAAAGCTTCCCAGCAATAATCCTGCTATTTTATCAAATACTCCCATTAATCTAAGCTGAGCAAAATACGATTCAATCAAAAAAGCATCTCCACTGTTGGCTTCTAAAAACAGGATCTTATCGATCGTATCAGGAAATAAAGTTGTTCCAGCTAGTTTAAGAAAGCATCTGATATTTCCTCCTACTACTGTTCCCTTCATATTTTCTCCCTGAATATAGCTGATCTGAAAGGTAGATAAATCTTGAGTATTTTCTAAAAAGAAACGAGGCTGATAAAGATAGCTGGCCTTTTTAGTGATTGTATAGATGGCATTGATCACCGTTGTGAGATCACTATATCCCACAAAGGTCGTATTGGATTCACGAATGGAACGATAATCGAGATAATAAAGAGAATCCAATGAAAGATTACCTCCACTGACATCAAAGATATAATCCAGCTTCATCGTATAGAATTTCTTTAATTCTTCAGCCTTTAAAGCTCCATCTGTTTTAAAATATAAAAATTCACTTGTATATACCTTGAAATCCTTACCTTCTAAATATTCTACTAAATCTGTAACAGGTCTAGAAAGAGGATTAGATAAAGCTACAATTGCACAACTCTTCATACTATGCTAACCCTATAAAATATACTAATACCGCAATTCCCAAAAGGATACGATAAATTCCAAAGCTTGTAAAATCATTACGTCTAATATAGCTTAATAAGAACTTGATAGTTACGATCGATACTACAAAAGCCACCAGACAACCAACTCCTAAATAAACAAATTCAATTGCACTGAAGGCTAAGCCTAGCTTGATCACCTTTAATAGACTCGCACCAAACATAACAGGAATCGCTAAAAAGAAGGTAAAATCAGCTGCTACAGGTCTAGATACACCCACTAATAAAGCTCCAATGATCGTTGCTCCAGAACGGCTTGTACCTGGATAAATAGCTGCAATTACCTGAAATAATCCAATTACGATAATTTCCTTAAGGCCTAATTTAGATAATCTTGTTATCTTTGGTTCTCTTACCTTGTTCCATCTTTCTACCACGATAAAAGCAACCCCAAAGACAATTAAAGCAATAGCAATTGGAATAGGATGATAGAACAGCTCTTCAAATACATCATCAAATAAGATCCCTATAACTGCTGCAGGAATGCAGGCAATAATGATCTTTAACCATAAAACAAACTGTACTCTTTTAATATAGGCTAATGGTCCATGATTCATGATCCCTTTGCTTTTGTTTAAAGAAAAAGGCCAGATCTTTTTAAAATAGATCACTACTACTGCCATAATAGCTCCCAGCTGAATAACTACTTCAAAAAATTCCCAGAATTCTGGTGAGCAGTCCAGCTGAAGAAATTCATTTACCAATATCATATGTCCAGTACTTGAGATTGGCAACCATTCTGTAATTCCTTCTACAATTCCTAAAAAGATAACCTTCAGAATTTCAATAATATCCATATTCTACCTCCTATTTTGAATCATATTTCTTTATTTCTACACTTTTAGTATTAAAGTCAATAAATGTCTGGAAAGCATAGTTATCTTCATCTGTATCCCATATTTCCACAAATGAAGGAGTAATTTCAATCAGGATCTCTGTATCCTCATGACTATAAGCATTATAGCTTCCCCATAGATACTTTTTATATAATCCTTCAAATACTCTGCCTGGTTCATCTATTACCAGGCCTAAATTTTTAGCAGTTCCTTCTACCTGTACTCCTCCAGTACATAATGCTACTTGAGGATTTAAAAATAGCTGTTGTGTTTTTCTAAAGTTCTTATCAGTTTTAAAATAGATCTTGTCATTATAAAATACACAGCTGACATTTCTAACCATTACATGATTCTCTACTGAAGTAGCTAATGCCATGATCTTATAATTTCCAAGCTTTTTAAACATACGATCTACTGCCTGTTCAAAGTCCATCTTCTTACTCCTTGATCTCATATTCTACCTTTTGTCCCATTAATGCCTGTACCATCTGTTTTACTGTAAGCATTCCTACTCTATATAGAGCTTCATCAGTACTTGCCGCAATATGGGGAGTCATTACTACATTGTATTTTCCTAGTTCAGGATTAATATTTGGTTCATGTTCAAAAACATCTGCACCATATCCTGCAATCTGTTTTTCCCTTAAAGCCTTTAAAAGAGAAGGTTCATCTACGATTGCCCCTCTTGCTGTATTAATTAAATAAGCACTTTTCTTCATTTTAGAAAAGCATTCTTCATTGATCATTCCTCTTGTCTGATCATTTAAAGCCATTCCTACAAATAAATAATCACTCTCTTTAAGCACCTTTTCTAAGTCACACATCTCGATATAATCAATCCTTTTATCTGTTCGATTATATCCTAAAATACGCATATTAAAGCCAAAATGAAGCATTTTTGCTGTTTTTAAAGCTATGTTCCCTACTCCTATAAAACCAGCTGTTTTATCTGTTACCTCATTAGACATTAAGGTAATAGGAGCTAAAACATCACTAGGATAATAATTGATTGCTTCCTTTCCCTTTTTAGATAATAGAAGCATCAGCATCACATTCATTTCTGCTACTGATAAACTATTCTGATCAGGGGCATTAAAAACAATAATATTACGTCTTTTAGCTTCTAGGACATCTACATCATTGATCCCTGTTCCATGGATCCCGATCACCTTTAGATTTTTAGCCTTCTCCATAACAGAAGCATCAACCTTGATATTTCTAGTGATCAGTCCATCACAGATTGAAAGATCATCACATATCTCAACATATTCCCTTAAATAGCTTAAAGCTTTTTGATGAATTGGTTCAACTAAGTAAACTTTCATATACATCACCTTTTCCATTTTACCATATTTCCTTTTATATTCCATTATTTTTTTGTTATAATGGGGAGGGTGATAAAAAATGAAACCAATGATATTTTTTGATATAGATGGAACATTGATGGATTCTGCTTCCTGGTCCTTCCCTGCTAGCGTGAAGCCTGCTTTACTTTCTTTGCAGAAGAAGGGCTATAAACTTGGAATTGCTACAGGAAGAGCTAAAAACAGCTTTTTAAGGACGAAGGCACAAGATTTGATCAAATGGGATTTAATTATCGTTGCTAATGGAATGGGAATCTACGATGGAAATATGAATCCTTTATTTGAAGCAAGCTTTGACCATCAAAGTGTAAGAGAATGTGTAGAAACTGCTTCTAAGTTAGGGTTTGTAGTCTTAATTAAATCACAGCCTCGTTTTATTACTGGACCGAATAATCCTTATGTACAGGAAGTCCATGATTATTTTAATAATGTTGTCCCTCCAGTTGGAAAATATATTGATCAGGAGGTAGAAGGAATGATCATCTATGCCCCTCATGGCTATGATTATGCTCCTTTTAAGCAGATCAGGGGATTGCATGTTATGCCATGTGCACTATGCTATGCTGAGGTTAGTGTAGAAGGAATCAGTAAAGCTACTTCCATTCAAAGAGGATTAAAGATGCTTGGAGCTAAGGAATATATCGCATTTGGAGATTCGCCTAATGATCTAGAAATGCTTAAGGGTTCTTCACTTTCTGTAGTGATGGGAGGAAGCTGTAAAGAGGTATGTGAAGCAGCAGACTTTATCACAAAGCCTGTTTTAGAAGATGGTATTGAATATGCCTGCAGACAATTAAAATTGATCGACTAAATAAAAATAAGAGGATCTCCTCTTATTTTTTTGAATCTACTAAGTTAACTAAATCAGAAACTGTCTTTAAAGCTAATAATTCTTCATCTTCAAATTCGATTCCAAATTCTTCTTCCATATTAAAAACAATATCTACTAATTCGATTGAATCAATTCCTAAATCTTTAAAAGTTGATTCCATTGTTAATTCTTTTCCCTTTAGGCTATCAGCTAATACTTCTTTGATTTTTGTAAATGTGTCCATATTTATCACCTCAAAGCTAATTATACTTGAAATTTAGAATTAATCAATCAAATAACTTAAGAAACCATCAATTGCTTTTCTTCTTGCACGATAATAGGAAGACTTAGAATAGAAGGAAGCCCACCAGAAATTATCTTCTTCAAGGAAATCCTTCACAATAATTTCTCTGGAGCGATCATCTAATTGAGCTACAATTGCATCATAATAAGTCAGCTTAGATCTTAATTCATCTTTAGAATCCATATAATTGATCAGCTTCACCTCCATATTATTGTAGATCAGACTGCTTTCCTTTACTTTTCCATAATCCATTTTGGGATAGAAATCATGATTCAATAATAATTCATATCTGGCTTTGGTATCCTTATAGTCCTTGATCAGTCTTTTCATTAAAGCATTCTTTTCCTTAGCATTCATTTCATTTAAACTTTTATACAATTAAAAACACCTCCTATTTGTTATTGCCAAAAAGGAGGTAAAATACTTAAATTTTTTGAAAATAATTTCAATAAACTAAACAAAAATCATTTAGACTTCTATGCCTGAATGGTGATTGTCTTTGTACCAAGGGTATATTCAACCCCACTGCCAAGATTTACAGCTTTAATGGTTACAGTTCTACTTCCAGTTAAGGTAGTCGTCAGATTTCCACTAAAACCATGCTTTCCAGTAATACTATAGGCTTTATTAACATCCTCTCTAGTTTCATCAGCAGTTAAAGTACCAATGCATGTAGAACCAATATAAACCTTAATTTGAATAGATTCACTTGATGCATCTTTATCAAATGCCCATCCTGTTACTCTAACTGTCTTTGAAGTATTGGAGTAACAGTTATCAATACATCCTGTTGGATTATACTTTGTAGTATAAACAGCTGATGATGAGCTAATCGTTACTGATTTAGAAGCAATTGTTACTTCTTTATTCGTTCCTAGATCCACTGCCTTGATGGTTACAGTCTGTGTTCCTGTTAAGGAAGTTTCAAAGCTTCCTACATAGCCATGGACACCAGTAATTCCATAGGCTTTATTAACATCTGGTCTTGATGAATCAGTGGTTAATGTACCTAAACATGTTGAACCGATATAAACCTTAACTTGAATAGATTCACTTGATGCATCCTTATCAAAAGCCCATCCTGATACTTTAATTGTTCCTGCACTTGGACTAGTTAAAGAATCTAATACACCATAAGGATCACTGTTAGTTGTATAGGAAGACGTAGAAGCTGTTGTGATCGTTACTGATTTAGAAGCAATCGTTACCTCTTTATTCGTTCCTAGATCCACTGCCTTGATGGTTACAGTCTGTGTTCCTGTTA
>R17__coassemble_315_pt1 | contig 28171 bp, 23 predicted proteins | sample R17__metabat2_high_PE_012 | metagenome-assembled genome bin R17 | reverse complement strand
GATCATAGTAAATTTGTACAGGTGAATAAGTATACTGTTATTAATTTAGATTATTTAAGCAGCTATAATGCCAATAATGTTTATATGAAGGATGGCTATGAAATTATAATTGGCAGGGCCTACAAGGAACAGTTTAAAGAGAAATATATGGAGTATTATCTATGATCTTAGTTGGCGTATTTATCGGTTATCTATTTAGATCTCTTTTATTTTCTTATTTTGTAGGTAGTACAAGTAAGGTTGAAAAGCTGAATCTATTTATCTTAACTTCTTCTATGATTCAGTTTAGTCTTTATATGATTCCTGAAAGTATTATATCTCGTAATAGCTTGTTATCTATTGCACTCTCTATTTTAGGAATGTATATTTTATTGTTTGCGTTTAATCATAAACTGAATTTCAGCGATATTAATAATACCTTATTTTATCGTGGACTCATTATTTTATGTAGTTCTATTCATTTACTCATTAGACCCGAGGCTTATAGATTCACCAGTTTTACCTATCAGGATATTCATATATTAATTACATTAATTGTTCAATTGATTTTGACTGTTCTTCTTTTAAAGTTTCAAGATCAGTATTCTAATAATTTATCGATTAAAGCATGGAAATATATTCTTTTAAATGAGATCATAACTATTATAATGATTGCCTATGCTTCTACCTCTTTATTAAATGAAAGAATGGATAATTCCATGTGGATCCTTTTACTTCTTGGAAGTGCAAACTTTATCTCGACCAAGGTTCTATTAAACAAGATTGGTCAAATCAACGAAGAAAGAATAGGGGAAGAGAAAAATAAAGAACTAGAAAGAATAATCAGAGAAAGAGAGAGTAATATCAAGCATATTAAAAATGAAATCCAGACTCTTGATCATCGTATGTATTATATTACTCATATGGGTAAAAAGCTAATTGAAGAGGGAAAATATGATGAAGCAAAAGAGCTTTTAAAAAGTCAGGAAAAGAATATTATGAAATATGATACTTTACTGGAAACAGGAAATAGTGCCTTTGATATGGCATTAGGTCTTAAATTCTATGATTTAAAAATGGGAGAAATCGACTTCAATAATGCTGTATCTATTTCTCAGAATTCTTTCTATAATTCTCCTGTATTTATAGATTTTATGCTATCTATTCTAGATGTATTTTCTACTGCCTCTTATTTAAATATGAATATCATTGAAAATCCAGGCATTGTAAGAGTAAAGATCATCTATAAAGATTGTGAATATGATTATGATACAGTACTCAATTTTATAGAAGAAAAAAGAAAAGACTTACATTTTGTATATCGAATTGAAGAAAATACATTCAGTTTTGTCTTTAATTTAGCGTAGTGTAAAGCTGCGCTTTTTTGTTTTGTGAAAAAAACAAAATTTAAGATTTGTAGTTGACAAAAGGAAGTGATAAATGTATGATATTAGCAGTAACCATATTTAGAATACGTTGATTGGAAATAGTAGTTGACAAGTTTAGCATAGAGAAGTTCTGGTTGGTGTAAAGAACTGTAGATGAATCGATGAACTCGTCCATGAGTAAAATAACTGAACTTAAGTAAGTTATTTCGGAACCTGCTACCGTTATCTAGCTAGAGTATGATTGTACTCGATAAGGTCATTATAGTAATATAATGATAAACTGAGGTGGTACCACGGGATTATAATGCTCTCGTCCTCTTATGTGCTTTTATGCGCTTAAGTGACAGAGTTTTTTTATTTTATAAGGTTATTGTAAGTAGGAGGAAGATAATATGATGAATTATAAAAAGTACAAAAAGTTCGAAACAATTAATTATACTGAACGTACTTGGCCTAATAAACAAATTACAAAGGCCCCAATCTGGTGTTCAGTAGACCTACGTGATGGTAATCAGGCTTTAATTACTCCAATGAATATTGAAGAAAAAGTAGAATTCTTCAAGTTATTAGTGGAAATGGGATTTAAGGAAATTGAAGTAGGTTTCCCTTCATCAAGTCAGATCGAATATGATTTTTTAAGAAGATTAATTGATGATAATTTAATTCCTGATGATGTAACTGTTCAGGTATTAACACAGGCAAGAGAACATCTGATCCGTAGAACTTTTGAAAGCTTAAAAGGATTGAATAAAGCAATTGTCCATGTATATAATTCTACATCTGTATTACAAAGAGATGTTGTATTTGGTAAATCAAAAGAAGAAATCAAACAAATCGCTGTTGATGGTGTTCAATTAGTAAAAGATCTAGAAAGTGAATTTGATGGAGAAATCTTACTTGAATATTCTCCAGAAAGCTTTACTGGTACTGAAGTTGATTATGCTTTAGAAGTTTGTGAAGCTGTAATGGATACTTGGGGAGCTAGTAAAGACCGTAAGGTAATTATTAACTTACCTGTAACTGTTGAAATGGATCTACCTAATGTTTATGCTGATCAGATTGAATGGATGTGCGATCACTTTAAGGATCGTGAAAGAGTAATTGTTTCTTTGCATCCACATAATGACAGAGGAACTGGGGTAGCATGTTCGGAATTAGGTTTACTTGCTGGTGCTGATCGTATTGAAGGTACTTTATTTGGTAACGGTGAAAGAACTGGTAATGTAGATATCGTCAATATCGCTTTAAATATGTTTGTTCATGGAATTGATCCTAAACTAGAAATGAGTGATATTAATAAATTAAAAGATGTATATGAAAAATGTACAAAGATGGATATTGATCCTAGACATCCTTATGTTGGTAAGCTAGTATTTACTGCATTCTCTGGTAGTCATCAGGATGCTATCAACAAAGGTATGAAGGCATATAAAGAAAGAAATACTGGTATTTGGGAAATCCCTTATTTACCAATTGATCCAAGTGATCTAGGTAGAGAATATGAACCAATCGTTCGTATCAATTCTCAATCTGGTAAAGGTGGATTAGCTTATGTAATGGATACAGAATTTGGTTTCAAATTACCAAAAACATTACAACAGGATTTCTCTAAGATTATTCAAAAGGTAACTGAAAAAGAAGGAGAAGTCTTACCTAAGAGAATTTATGATATCTTTGATCAGGAATATATTAATTTAGAAGATCCTTATAAATTAGTAAAGATCAACCAGATTAATGATGATGACTTTGCTGTAGATATTATTGATTGTGTATCTGGAAATGAAATGCATTTACAGGGTACAGGTAATGGACCAATTGATGCGTTAATGAATGCTTTCGCTAAAAATGGTATGGATTACTTACATGTCTTAGATTATTCTGAACATGCTTTATCTTCTGGTGCAAACGCAAAGGCAGCAAGCTATGTCCAGGTTAAGGATGAAAAGACAGGGGTTGTTGAATATGGTGTTGGGGTAGATGAAAACATCACAAAAGCAACAATCAAGGCTGTATTCAGTGCAGTAAATAGAACTAAAAAATAAGAGGGGATTATAGGATGAGAAAGGTTGCATTTTCAATTTTAGTTGATAACTCATTTGCAGTGATGACACGTATCTGTAGTTTATTTGTAAGACGTGGTTATAACATTGAGTCATTTTCAGTAGGGGTAACTGAAGACACTGATACTACTAGAATGACAATTGTAGCAACTGGGGAAGAAGAAATTATTGATCAGTTAAGCAAACAGGTTAATAAACTTGCTGATGTAATTGATGTATTTGAATTAACTGACAATAAATCAATTTTTAGAGAATTAGTATTGATCAAAGTTGAAGTTAATAAAGATAACAGATCTGAATTAATTTCCATCGTTGATTTATTTAGAGCAAAAATCATCGATGTTTCACCAGATAGCTTTATTATTGAAGCTACAGGTGATCAAGGCAAGATTGAAGGATTACTTGCAATGTTAAAAGGTTTCAACATCAAAGAACTTGTTAGAACAGGTACAACTGGATTAACTCGTGGAATTTATGATGTGAAATAAATAAAGTTTAAGGAAGAAAACAAAAAAACAGGGGAGGACACAAAAATGTCAAAAATTTATTATGAAGCTGACTGTGATTTAAGCTTATTAGACGGAAAAACAGTTGCTATTATCGGTTATGGATCACAAGGTCATGCACATGCATTAAACTTAAAAGAATCAGGAGTTCATGTAATCATTGGTTTATATGAAGGTTCTAAATCATGGAAGAAAGCAGAATCTCAAGGATTCGAAGTTTACACTTCTGCAGAAGCTGCTAAGAAAGCAGACATCATCATGATCTTAATCAATGATGAATTACAAGCTAAATTATACAAAGAATCTATCGAACCTAACCTAGAAGAAGGAAATATGTTAATGTTCGCTCATGGATTCAACATTCATTTCAACCAGATCGTTCCACCAAAGAACGTTGACGTTACAATGATTGCTCCAAAAGCTCCAGGTCATACAGTAAGATCTGAATATCAAGCTGGTAAAGGAACTCCTTGCTTAGTAGCAGTTGAACAAGATTACACTGGTAAAGCATTAGATATGGCATTAGCTTATGGTGCTGGTATCGGTGGTGCAAGAGCTGGTGTTTTAACAACAACATTCAGAACTGAAACTGAAACTGACTTATTCGGTGAACAAGCAGTATTATGTGGTGGGGTTTGTGCATTAATGACTGCTGGTTTCGAAACATTAGTAGAAGCTGGATATGATCCAAAGAACGCTTACTTTGAATGTGTTCATGAAATGAAATTAATCGTTGACTTAATTTATCAATCAGGTTTCGCTGGTATGAGATATTCAATTTCTAATACTGCTGAATATGGTGATTATATTACTGGACCAAAGATCATCACTGAAGAAACTAAGAAGACTATGAAGAAGATCTTAGCTGATATCCAAGATGGATCATTCGCTAAAGAATTCTTATTAGATATGTCACCAGCTGGTGGACAAGCTCATTTCAAAGCTATGAGAAAGATTCATGCAGAACATCAATTAGAACAAGTTGGTGCTGAAATCCGTTCATTATATAGCTGGAATGATCAAGATAAATTATTAGACCAATAATTTAGAAAACTAACGCACAATTTATTTGTGCGTTTCTATAAAATAATAGGTTCTGTTATCTTATAGAAGCGCATAAAGGCCTTTGGCTAATTGTGACAAATAAAAGGGGGAGAAAATCATGGAAAAGAATATCGCTGTAATTAAAGGTGACGGTATTGGTCCTGAAGTTGTAGATGAAGCAATTAAGGTATTAGAAGCCGTAGCTGATAAGTATGGTCATAAATTTAACTATACTCGTATTAAAATGGGTGGAGAATCAATCGATGAATTCGGTGTTCCTCTAACTGATGAAGCTATTGCAATCGCTAAAGCTAGTGATGCAGTATTATTAGGAAGTATTGGTGGAAATACAACTACTTCACCATGGTATAAATTAGAACCATCTTTAAGACCAGAAGCTGGTTTATTAAAGATCAGAAAATCATTAGGTTTATTTGCAAACTTAAGACCTGCTTATTTATACGATGAATTAAAAGCTGCTTGTCCTTTAAAGGAAGAAATCACTGAAGGTGGATTCGATATGATGATCATGAGAGAATTAACTGGTGGTTTATACTTTGGAGAAAGAGAAACTAAAGAGGTTGATGGTGTATTAACTGCTCATGACAATTTAACTTATAATGTAAATGAAATCAGAAGAATAGCTATTCGTGCATTTGATATCGCAATGAAGAGAAGAAAAAAAGTAATTTCTGTTGATAAAGCAAATGTATTAGATTCTTCTAGATTATGGAGAAAGGTTGTTAATGAAGTAGCAAAGGATTATCCAGAAGTTACTTTAGAACATATGTTAGTTGATAACTGTGCAATGCAGTTAGTTAAAGATCCAAAACAATTCGATGTTATCTTAACAGAAAATATGTTTGGAGATATCTTATCAGATGAAGCTAGTATGATCACAGGTTCAATTGGTATGCTATCATCTGCATCTTTAAGAGAAGATAAGTTTGGTTTATATGAACCAAGTGGTGGTAGTGCTCCTGATATTGCGGGATTAAATGTTGCAAATCCAATTGCTACTATTTTATCAGCTGCTATGATGTTAAGATATTCATTTGATTTAGACAAAGAAGCAGATGCTGTAGAAAATGCAGTTAATGAAGTATTAAAGAGAGGATATCGTACAAATGATATCTATTCTGAAGGAACAACTAAAGTATCAACAAGTGAAATGGGTACTTTAATTGCTGATTTATGCTAAAAGATAAGGGGATAAGAAAATGAGAAGCGATAAAGCAAAATTAGGTGTAGAAAGAGCACCACATAGATCATTATATAATGCATTAGGTTTAACAGAAGAAGAATTAGCACGTCCATTAATTGGGGTTGTTAACTCTCGTAATGAAATTGTTCCAGGTCATATGAACCTAGATAAAATTACTGAAGCAGTAAAGAAGGGTGTTTATTTAGCTGGTGGTACACCAATTGAAATTCCTGCTATTGCTGTTTGTGATGGTATCGCAATGAACCACTCAGGTATGAAATATTCATTAGTAACAAGAGAATTAATTGCAGATTCTACAGAATGTATGGCTGAAGCTCATCAATTTGATGGTTTAGTTATGATTCCTAACTGCGATAAAAACGTTCCAGGTTTATTAATGGCTGCTGCCAGAGTTAATATTCCAACTATCTTTGTTTCTGGTGGACCAATGTTAGCTGGATTAGAATTAGATGGTAAGAGAACTTGCTTATCTTCATTATTTGAAGCTGTAGGACAATATAACGCTGGAAAAATGACAGCAGAACACTTAAAAGAATTCGAAGAAAAAGCTTGTCCAACTTGTGGATCATGTTCAGGTATGTATACAGCAAACTCAATGAACTGCTTAACTGAAGTATTAGGTATGGGATTAAAGGGTAACGGTACTATTCCTGCTGTATATTCAGAAAGAATTCGTTTAGCTAAGCATGCTGGTATGCAGATCATGAAATTAGTTGAACAGGATATCAAACCAAGAGATATTATGACTGAAAAAGCATTTATTAATGCATTAACTATCGATATGGCATTAGGATGCTCAACAAACTCAATGTTACATTTACCTGCAATCGCTCATGAAGCAGGTGTTGAATTAAACTTAGACATCGCTAATGAAGTATCATTAAGAGTTCCTAACTTATGCCACTTAGCTCCTGCTGGTGATACATTTATGGAAGACTTAAATGCTGCTGGTGGTGTATATGCAGTAATGAACGAAGTAAGCAAATTAGGTATCTTAAACTTAGACTGCTTAACTTGTACAACTAAGACAGTTGGTGAAAATATTGCTGATTGTGTAAACTTAAATACAAATATTATTCGTCCAATCGATAACCCATATTCAAAGGTTGGTGGAATCTCTGTATTAAGAGGAAATATTGCTCCTGATGGTGCAGTAGTAAAAGCATCAGCAGTAGCTCCAGAAATGTTAGTACATACTGGACCAGCTCGTGTATATGATTCAGAAGAAGAAGCAATTGCAGCCATCCGTGGTGGACAAATCAATAAGGGTGATGTAGTTGTTATTAGATATGAAGGACCTAAAGGTGGACCTGGTATGAGAGAAATGTTATCTCCAACTAGTGAAATCGCAGGTATGGGATTAGATAAAGATGTAGCTTTAATCACTGATGGTAGATTCTCTGGTGCTACTAGAGGAGCTTCAATTGGACACGTTTCTCCAGAAGCTGCTGAAGGTGGAAACATTGGATTAATTGAAGAAGGAGATATGATCCATATCGATATTATGAACCATATTCTTGAAGTTCAGGTAAGTGATGAAGTATTAGCTAAGAGAAAAGAATCTTGGCAACCAAGAGAACCTAAGATCACAAAGGGTTACTTAAAGAGATATGCTGCTCAAGTTACTTCAGCTAGTACAGGTGCAGTATTAAAGACTAACTAGGAGGAATTATCATGAAATTAACAGGATCAAGAATTGTTGCAGAATGCCTTTTAGAACAAGGCGTAGATACTGTTTTTGGTTATCCTGGTGGTACAATTTTAAATATCTATGATGCATTATATGATTATCAGGATAAAATTCACCATGTATTGACAAGTCATGAACAGGGAGCTGCTCATGCTGCTGATGGTTATGCTCGTTCAACTGGTAAGGTTGGAGTTTGTATGGCTACTTCTGGGCCAGGGGCAACTAACTTAATTACTGGTATTGCTACAGCATATATGGATTCTATTACAATGATTGCAATTACTTGTAACCAGGATACAAAATTATTAGGTAAAGACTCATTCCAGGAAGTTGATACGTTTGGAATGACTATGCCAATTACTAAGCATAATTTTATTATTAAAGATGTAAAGGATTTAGCTCCAACAATCCGTAAAGCTTTCCATATTGCCAGATCTGGTAGACCAGGTCCAGTGGCAATTGATATTGCTAAGGATGTAACTGCAGCTACTTATGAATATACAAAAGAAGAAATTAATGTAAAACCAGAAATGATCAATCGTTACAGTGAAGCTGACATTGATTTAGCTATAGATATGATCAAAGCTGCTCAAAGACCATTTATTATGGTAGGTGGTGGAACTATCTCAAGTGAATCAAGTCCTGAAGTAAAGGAATTAGTTTACAGATTACATGCTCCTATCTGTGATACATTAATGGGTAAAGGTGCTTTTGATAACACAGATAAACATTATACAGGTATGATCGGTATGCATGGTACTAAGACTACTAACTATGGGGTAAGTAAGTCTGACTTATTAATTGTTATTGGAGCTAGATTTAGTGACCGTGTAACTGGTAATACAAAGACATTTGCCAAGAATGCAAAGATTATTCAAATTGATATCGATCCAGTTGAAATCAATAAAAATATTAAAGTTGATCATGCGATCATCGGTAACGCTAAACAGATATTAAGAGATATCTTAGCTAAATTACCTGCCATCGATCATTCAGAATGGTTAGCATTAGTAAGAGAAACTATGGTTACTCATCCTGTAAATTATGATCACAATATATTAACTGGACCAATGGTTGTTGAAAAATTAGATGAATTAACAAACGGTAATGCAATTGTAGTTACTGAAGTAGGACAAAACCAGATGTGGGCTGCTCAGTACTATAAATTCAAATATCCTAGACAATTAATTACTTCTGGTGGTTTAGGAACAATGGGTTATGGATTAGGTGCAATGATTGGTGCTAGATTTGGTAATCCAAATGTAAAGGTTGTAAACATTGCTGGAGATGGATGCTTCAGAATGAACTTAAATGAATTAGCTACAGCATGTAGAAATCATTTGCCTGTTGTAGAAATCATTTTAAATAATCAGGTATTAGGTATGGTTAGACAATGGCAGACATTATTCTACCATGAAAGATATTCAGCTACGATCTTAGATGATGGTGTTGATTTCTGTAAGATCTCAGAAGGATTTGGTTGTACAGCTATTCGTGTTAAAACACCTTCCGATCTAGAACCTGCATTAAAAGAAGCATTAGCTGGGGATCACCCATATGTTATTGAATGTATGATTGGTGAAGATGATAAGGTTTGGCCTATGGTTGCACCAGGTGGAGCAATTGCTGAAGCCTTCTCAGAAGAAGATTTAAATAAATAAGATTCATTAAATAGTTTCTAGTTTAAACTGGAAACTATTTTTTTATTCTAATATATGCAAAAAATAAATATTAAATGTAAAAAAGCAAACTTGAATATGAAAACTCCGTATGTTATAATGAGATTAAATAAGGAGGATTTTTATTATGATAAAAATTTTGAAGTTTTTTACTGCATTTATATTTGCTTTTGGTTTAGTTTTAGCTTTATCCTTATGTAATCCTTTAAAGGCTGGAGTACTATCTGAAGATGGAGATAATCAGGGGACTACAGGTAAACAAAATGGAACATATAGTATGGTAACCTCAAAAGATTATAGCTATGGAGGTGTACCTTGTGTATGCGTATTTTCAAGTAGTATCACAATAACAAATAACGGAAACAGTGCTTCTTTAAATTATGCTAGAATAGATAATGGATTAGCTGGTGGATCATCTTACTATTCATTTAATTCAAATACCAAGCGAGTAACTTTTCATGTGGATGGAATTGATCCAAGTAGAGTAAATAGATCTTATAATACTTATCATCAATATTAGGACTAAGAATATGATTACAATAAATAATTTAAATATCCAATATAATCATCAATCCATCATCACTAAAGATCACCTTTCTTTTGATCATTCTAAATTAATTGGTTTGTATGGAAAAAGTGGATGTGGAAAAACAAGCTTATTAAATTTTTTAAATTTAGAATATGAATTTGGAGAATTAATCATTGATGACCAAAATCTATTCTCACTTACAAAAGAAAAACAGGTTGAATATCGTTATCAGAATATTACATACATATCTCAAAGTCATACATTTATTCCTGGAATGAAATGTTTTGATTTATTAGACTTTGCTATTCATGCATCTTCTTCTCCTTATTCAAAAGAAGACTTATTAAAAAAAGTAGGAATTGGAATCATTACTTCAAATACTACAGTCAAAAACTTATCCATGGGACAAAGAGCTTTATTTGCTTTAGCTTATGCTATAGCTAAAGATGATCCTATATTACTTTTAGATGAAATTCTAAGTTCAATTGATCATCAGAATGTAATTGAAATTATGAAGCTTTTAAAAGAATTAGCGAATCAGGGTAAATATATTATTGTTTCTTTTCATAATGATATCTATAAAAAATATTTTGATGAAATTTATCTCTTTGACAATCATACTATTGAAAAAGAAATCAATCGAGAAATAGTAGTTAAAGAAAGAAAGGAAAAGAGTGTTAAATCTATCGATCAAAAATTATTAAGAAGATCATTTTTACACTATCATCTATTCTCATCTGTATTAGAATTACTGATATTTACCTTATTTATTTCAATTTCAGTAATTATTTATTTAAACAATCAAAACTTAATGAATTACATTGATCATATTGAAAGCATGATCAACCGAACGCATTATAGTATAGTGACGGATAACCATATTGGGAATTTAGATCCTTTTAATTCCATTGGATTAAAGGAGGAATCTATCGAACAGATTCAAAGCTTGGAAGAAGTAGAAACAGTTCAGCCAGGTATTATTTTCTATATTGATCCATATTATAATTATTTAGAAGGTGCATGTGATACGGATCCTGATATTTATAAAGTATATGTCAATAAGGAAGTTAAATTTCTATCTTCACCAGTTGATTTAGATGAATATTTTTATATTTATCCTTATCTTGATTCATATTTGGATAATATGTGTGAAGGAAATATCAATCAAGAAGGAGAATTCTATTTATATAAGGATATGGCTAATAGACTTGGTATAGAAGATCCAAGTCAGGAATATGATATCACTCTAACCGTATTGATTCCACAAACATGCAGGGAGGATGTAGTTAAAGGATCTTCTTCTACTTATGGAGACTTTGAATATATAAGTCAATATAATTATGTGAGTAAAAAACAGATCACAGTAAAAGTGAGAGGTATTTTTGATACCTATTATTCTTCTGATTTTTCAAATACTATTGGATTATTGTCTTATGAAACGATGTATGATCTGTATTTAGATAATCTGGATGAAAATAGTAATTATAATATACAGGAATATCTGATTGAAACAAAGGAAGGGGTAAAGCCTGCAGAAATCAGACAAAAGATCAAAGCAATTGATGGGGATATTGCGATTATTATGAATGGAGAAGATACATTAAGCTATTGGGATAATACTGTGGGAAATAATGAGAAATTTGTGAAAATGAGCTATGCATTAATTGGCGTATGTGTAGTAGGAGCAATAGCCTTAAGTATCATTAATTATTTTGAAGAAAAGAAATATTTCAGTATCCTTACTAAGCTTGGTATAGATCATAAAACAATCAGAAAAATAAGGGTCTTTAAATTAATGATTATGCCTTTCTTCTACCTGCTTACTGTAGTTCTATTATCAATCATTGTGCAAAGATATATGATGAATGAATATATATTAATTAATATGTTTAGTCAATCATATCTTTTGATTATTGAGTACAGTGTGATTTTAACTATTATTATTTATTGTATTATGAACTCTCTAACTTTATTTACTTTAGGAAAAAAATATTATGATTAAGAAGATCAATATGAATAGTCCTATTTCAATGCATGGACAAATACAACTAGAAAAAGGAGAAATCGTTTTTATAGAAGGTGAAACAGGATCAGGTAAATCTATGATCATGTATTCTGTTCTTAAAAATTTGAATATATTTTCTAGTGCTGTTTATCTATCGCAGAAGAATCTTTTAATGGATGAATGGACTATTTTAGAAAACTTTAGATTATTTCATATCCATAAAGAGATCATGGAATATTACTTGAAGAAAGTAGGCATAGAGTTAGATGTACATACAAAGGTAAATAGACTAAGTGGAGGAGAAAAGCAGAGAGTCGCCTTGGCAATTGCAATCGCTAGAAATCCAACCTATCTGTTACTTGATGAGCCCTTATCCCATTTGGATGATGAACATGCCAAAATGGTAATGGAATTATTAGTAGAGGAAGCTCATAAATGTAATTCTTATATTTTAATGGTAAATCACAATATTACAGTCAATCATTATGCTTCTAGAATCTATAGAGTAAAAGAAAATAGAATTGAACTAGAAAAAGAAACTAATAATTTTATTCAAGAGGTTAAGGGTAAACCTAAAAGATTCAATCTATTCTATTATCTTTTAAAAGATATTACCTATAAATGGAAAAATTATCTTACCCTTATTCTATTAGCTGGTCTGGTTGTTGGCTTATTTAGAATTAGTAATTACATTAAAGAGCAGACTACTTATGATCTTACAAGTTCTTATTCAAATTATATTGGAGTAAAGCTGAATAATGAAAACTTCGATGAGGATTTAAAACAATTATCTAGTCTGGGAATCAAAGAATATTATGTTGACAGTGATAGCTACAATGGTTATTCAAGCTGTTTATGTACATTAATTGATGAAGTAGAATTTGTTGAATATGAAGGAGATAATGGATTATTTGTAAGAGAAGAAGATGCATTAGAATATAATATTCAACTTGGGGATCTAGTGATTCAAAAGGAACAGGAATATACTATTACAGGTATTATTAAAGAAGGATATCATGCACCCATTCGAAATAATGCTAATATAGTATTCTTTCTTAAAGATTTTACTATGGGTAATTTAAACTATGTAATCAAAATGGATCAGGTATTAGAATTTGAACAGTATGAAAAACAGATCAAGGAAATAGATGAGAATATCATAGCAGGAGCAGGAGATCCTTATTTAATCAGTGCAATTGATTACAGCAAAACCATTATGAAAATAACTAAATCAGTATGTATTATAGGAATTGTATTTCTGAGCGTTATTTATGGACTAATGGAAAACAGATATCTAAGTGAAAAATATGAACAGTTTGCATATTTGAAATGTCATCATCTATCTTCTATAAAATGTATATTACTAGATATATGGTGGATCGTTTTAATTACTATTATATTTAGAGATATTGTATGGATCATCTTGTTATTTATAGTTCATCTTTCTATTTGTATCTATTACTTAGTACCTTATCAACGATTTATAAGATCAATCAGGTCAAATGAATAAAATCATCTGACCTATTTTTTAAGTATTGTAATAATTATACAATACAAAACCAGAAAAAATTGTTATAATGTAACTATTAAGAAGGGGCGTGACACAATGAAAAAACTACTTATTCTATTATGTTTATTTGCCGTTGTAGGATGCAGTAAAAAAGATAAAATCACTTCTGAACCAATAGAGGATACTAATACAGTTTCTATGGAATTAACCTATTCTTATGAATCATCAGTAAATGATTCACAGATTGAAATGATTCAATTTAAAGGGGCTTTAAATACTTCCTTAAGTGAATATAATCAGGAATTGTATGATACCTATGATAAATATGTAAGAGTTTATGGCGAAAACGAAGAATATTACTGTCAGTTATATAATTATCCAATCAGTAATGAGCATTACTTAAATCTAAGCTATGTGATCAATATATTACCAGCCTATAATCATAATGACTATGGTACGATCAGCTCAGTAAGCTATGATATTACCAATCGTAAATTAATAGATCTAGATGGAGCATATGAATTAGCTAATACAAGTGAAGAAGAATTAGAAGAAGCAATGAATACCTATTTTGAACCAAAACAGATGCAGGGAATAGGAATAAAATCAATTGGTTTCTATATTGATGAACAAAGATATGTACACTTTATTATCTCCTATGAAGCAACTGATCTTAATGGTGATTCCTGGGCTAACTTCTACCAATATGAAGATGGTGAAATTACTCAATTAGGGGCTTATCCTTTTGAAAATGAATTATTAGATGAATTAAATAAAGAACTATTTATTCAAAAAGAGGATGGACGTATCCTTGAAAAAGAATATAAGATCACCTATAAACTAGATGGTGGGGAAAATGATCCAGACAACCCTGCTACTTATACTATGACTAGTCCAACAATTGAATTAAAGCCAGCAATAAAGGAAGGATATGCTTTTGAAGGATGGTATACAGATAAAGATTTTGAACATCCTATAGAAGTGATTCAACGTGGTAGTGCAGGAAATCTAAAGTTATATGCTAAATATATAGAAGGAGATTATACTATTGAATATGAATTAGATGGTGGTATAAATAGCTCATTAAATCCTAAAACTTATAACAATACGATTGATCCAATTATTTTAAAGGATGCTACTAAAGATGGATATACCTTTGATGGATGGTATAAAGACTCAACATTCATAGAAAAAGTAACTCAAATTACTTCAGAGAATACTGGTGATCTTACTTTATATGCCAAATGGATCGAAGATACCTATAAGATCTATTATAGCCTAAATGGTGGAACAAATGGAAATAACCCAACAAGCTATAAAATCACAAGTTCCGATATTATCTTAAGTAATCCAAGTAAGGATGGTTATGAATTCTTAGGATGGTATAAAGATGCTTCCTATACTACGCAGGTCACTATAATTAAAAAGGGAAGCTTTGGGGAAATTACTTTATATGCTTTATGGAAAGAAAATTCCTCAACAACTCCTCAAGAACCAGAAACACCAGAAGTACCAGAAACTACTGTTGATTACTTATCTGAAAATAAGAGCTATGCTTTGTCTCTATCTAATGCCAGTGTTCTAATGGTAGTAAGTGATAGTTCCCTAAATGGAATTGATGGACAATACATTACAGTAGGAGTAAATGGAGAAGAAACCTTTGAAGTTTATGATCATTATTTCGTATCACGAACAGATTCAACGATTTATAAATTAGATATCGTTTCAGATACCTATGTACAAATAAGATAAGAGATTAAGCTCTTATCTTTTATTTTGCGAATGTTATAAAATAGCTGGATTTAATTTAGTAAAAACATCACTCTTACCTTTTTCTTCTTTATTTTGAATTTGAATTCATGTATAATAGTATCAATAGTTATATTTGTGTGTAAAGGAGTAAATAATAATGGAAGAACAAAAATTAGCAATGGAAATGCCTAGCTTAACATTAGATCCTTTTGGAGAAGCAGAAGTCACTCAAAAAGCTGAAGAAGTTACAACTCAACCACAGGCTGAATCTGATTTAGCTATGGAAAAATTAACAGATGAAGAAAGAAAATTAGTAGAAAGTTTCGCTAAACAAATTGATATCACAAACTCACAGGTTGTTTTACAATATGGTGCAGCAGCACAAACTAAAATCTCAGGATTCTCTGAACAGACATTAGAAAAGGTAAAGACTAAAGATTTAGGTGAAGTAGGAAAAATGGTTTCTACTTTAGTTACTGAATTAAAGGAATTTGACCCTAATGAAGAAGAAACAACAACTACAGGTGGTTTCTTCAAAAAGAAAATCAAAAAAGCTAAAAAATCAATGGATCAGTTAAAGGCTGACTATACTAAGGTTGATAAGAATATTGAAGAAATCAAAAAACAGTTACAGAATCATCAGGTTGTTTTAATGAAGGATATCGCTACATTAGATCAATTATATGAAATTAATATGGCTAACTATAAGGAATTAACTTTATATATCTTAGCTGGTCAAAAGGCTTTACAAGAAGCTAAAGATGTTAAATTAGCTGAATTAAAGAGAAAAGCAGAAGCTTCAGGTACACCAGAAGATGCTCAGGCTGCTAATGATTATGGACAATTAATTGATCGTTTTGAAAAGAAGATCTATGATCTAGAAACAACTAGAGTTGTAGCTATTCAAATGGCTCCACAGATTCGTTTAGTTCAGAATAACGATACATTAATGGTAGAAAAGATTCAATCAGTAATTGTTAATACTATTCCTCTATGGAGAAGCCAGATGGTATTAGCTTTAGGTATTAACCATTCTAAAGAAGCTATGGAAGCTACTAGAGAAGTAACTAACATGACTAATATGTTATTGAAGAAGAATGCTGATACTTTAAAATCCGCTACTATTGAAACTACTAAAGAATCAGAAAGAGCAATCGTTGATCTTGAAACATTACAATATACTAACCAGTCATTAATCGATACATTAGATGAAGTTATTCGTATTCAGGATGAAGGTAGAACAAAGAGAGCTGAAGCAGAAGTTGAATTAAAGAAACTAGAAGCTGAATTAAAGTCTAAACTGTTAGAAATCCATATTAAATAGGATGATAGTTAAAGGTCACAAATATGTGGCCTTTTTAAATTACATTGCAATATTTTACACTATAGTTCATATATCTTGAAATGCATACAAAAAATATATCTAAAGCAGATGAACTTTTAACTTCTACAGGTACTAGAGATTATAAAATAGTAATAGTCATGGATTTGTCCTCTTTTATTTGACAAAAAAATATTTTATAATAAATAAAAGCAGGTGAGAATTATGATCGTATATCATTATTGTAATGCATTTAATGCTTTAGCAATACTAAAAGAAAGAAGATTGAGACTAACAGATGTCTATCGCATGAATGATGCAAAAGAAGCTAGATATCTCTATACTTTGTATTTAGAAGAACTCAAAAAATATGGGAATAATGAATTCATGGATGAATTCTATGATTTTGCGTTATCTCATAACTATCATTTCTATACGAATTATCTAAAGGGAAATAGTGGAAGATATGCAGGATGCTTTAGTGTAGAAGTAGATCTAACAAGTCAATGGATCGCCTATGGTGATAATGGCATGGGATATGCTATTGGTATAGAAGATGAATACTTTAAAGAATTAGAAGATTCTTTTCAATATCATCAGATCGAATATTATGGTCCTGATACAATCAAGGAACATGTTATACAATTATATAAGAAATATAAGGATAAAATAGAAAAACATCCTAGAAGTACTGAAGTATTAGAAAGTATTCTTTTAGAAATCAAAAATTATAATATCGATAGTTGTTTAATTAAATCATTTCATTTTAAATCAGAGAAGGAAAAAAGATTAGTCTATGAAGGAAAGGGTACAAGCTATCAAAGTGAACATTTCCATATAGATCATAGAGATTACTATGCAAAGCAAAACTATATTAATTCCTACTTAGGTTTATACTTTACTCCTAAAATCGTAAAAGAAGTGATTATAGGGCCAAAAAATCGTAATGAAATTGAAGATATTAAGGAATTGTTAGTAGATTTAGGTTATAATGATGTTAGAGTTAGTAAGTCCAATAGTGGATATATTTAAAAAAGGAAGGATAATACAATGGGAATATTTATTAATGCAAGAAGAGATATGGTACACGTAGAAGTTAGCGGTAAAAGAAACGTTACAGCAAGTGGTGTACAACGTGTAATTGTAGAAGGAAAAGATTGGGGACCAGCAATTACTAAAGTATTAATTGAATTGAATGATTATGAATTACAGCCTGGTACTTTTGATGCAAGTTATTTTACAGTAGTTGAAACAGCTATGCAAATTACAAATAAAAGAGATATAGTAGATGCTTATGTATGTGATGAAAATGGTCATGAAGTAAATCATGCATCTAAATATATTGCTTTAGTAATGTGGGTTAGTCCTGAAGTAGGAAATCCAATGCACTTTAATCCTCAGACAATATCTGGTGAATGGCATACAGCTTATTCATTGGATACTCGTTTAGTTAAAGAAATCAGTATAGATGAACATTTAACTCTTACAACTATGTTCTTAAATAAGAAGGTAAGTCTTACAAGTATTTATTCAAGAGTTACTCCTGAAGTAAATCAGTTTAAATTTGAAAGCAATGATACTTATCATTATGCATACTTTGTTCCTAAGACTCAAAAGGATAGTTATCCATTGGTAATCTGGTTACATGGTGGTGGAGAAGGTGGAACAGATCTTTATAAATGTATATTAGGAAATAAGGTAGTATCTTTAATTAAAGATGATTTCCAGAATTGCTTTGATGGTGCTTATATTTTAGTTCCTCAAGCTAAAACATACTGGATGGAAGGATATGGAACCTTTGATTCTAAATTACAATTTACTCCATCAGGTAAGAATTCTGATTATACAGAAAGCTTAATGGCTTTGATTCAGGACTTTGCAGGTAAACATCCTATTGATCCAAATAGAATTATTGTTGGTGGATGCAGTAATGGTGGGTATATGGCTTTACAGCTAATGGTAGATTATCCAAATTACTTTGCTGCAGGATATCCAATCTGTGAAGGTATGTTAGATTCATCTATTACGGATGAACAGATCAATGCTTTAGCAGCTTCTAAAACTGGTGTATACTTTATTTATTCAATGGATGATCCAGTCTTCAATCATAAAGAATTAACTTCAATTCCTACCTATAATCGTTTAAAAAAGGCAGGAGGAAATGTACATGTTTCTCAATTTAATGAAATTGTAGAAACCTATTTAGACCAAAAAGGTGAAGAATATACACATCAATATAGTGGACACTTCAGCTGGGTAAAGTTCTTCGCTAATGAATGTGAAGGCGTTTTTGAAGCTTTAAGCCAAGAAAAGAAATTATAAGAAGGGGTTTCATTTTACCCCTTTTTATTATAAAATAAGAATAGGTGATTTTTATGAGATTTAAAAATTTAGATAATTATATCAAATTATTGATAGTAGGGTTGATCCTTATTTTATTTTATAAGTCATTTACTATAGCACCATTTATTAAGAAGGGGTTCTTAGCTTTAGCTGAGATCATGAGACCTTTTATTTATGGTTTTATTCTAGCTTTTCTAATGTGGCCATTTGAACAGAAGATTGAAACAATAATAGAAAAGTATAAACCTGATCTAGACCATTCAAAGAAACGTCTGATATCATCATTGATTGTATTCTTTATTGTAACAATTATTCTAGTGATATTTATCTGGATCTTAGTGCCAATTATTATTGAAAATGGAATTGAATTTATTTATGCATTGATCGATAGTATTCCTTCATTGATAGATTCAATTCAGCAGTATATTCATAATGTAAGTATAAGGGATACGATTATTCAGATTATTAATAGCTATGATTATAATGATCTAGTTAATAGTGCATTATCTATAGATGCTGCGGGTATTGTTACCGATTATATTGGACAGTTCTCTAAGATTTTAATAGGATATGTATTATTTCCTTATTTCTTATATGAAAAGGAAAGTCTTAATACTATTCTATATAATTTAACTAATCTTGTTTTACCAAATAAGCATGTCAATAAAATAGATAAATATCTTGAACAATCCAGTGTAATATTTTATAGCTTTATTTATGGAAAGATCATTGATTCTGCCATTATTGGTTTAATTGTTTTAGTTGCCTTTTTGATCTTTGGCTTCCATTTCTCTATAATCTATGCATTGATCGTAGGATTAACTAATATTATTCCTTATTTTGGACCGTTTATTGGAGGAATTCCTGTTACTATTATGGTTTTCTTAACAGATGGATTTATTCCTGCAGTAATTTGTGGTTTATTTATTATCGCATTACAGTGGTTTGATGGATTAGTGCTAGGACCTTATATTTTAGGTGAACAGGTAGGAATCAGACCCTTCTGGATCGTTTTTGCGATTACTCTATTCCAGGGATTATTTGGTTTTGTGGGTATGGTCATTGGGGTACCAGTAGTCGCTATAGTTGGTATGCTGTTAAATGATCTAGTAGCAAAAAATAAAAGAAAAAGAAAAATACAGGAAATATTGACTGATACTAACGAAGAATAAGCCATAAATGGACTTATTCTTTATTTATAAGAAGAAAGGAGTATTTATGGAAATTAAATTATCTGATCATTTTAATTATCGAAGACTAATACGTTTTACTTTACCAAGTATAGCGATGAATCTTTGTGCTTCTATTTATACAATCGTAGATGGTTTCTTTGTATCGAATTATGCTGGAAAGCTTCCTTTTGCTGCAATTAATATTATTTTCCCTTTTATTATGATTCTAACTACTGTAGGATTTATGTTTGGGACTGGAGGTAGTGCCTTAGTTTCTAAAACAATGGGAGAAGGAAAAATAAAGAAAGCTAATGAGATCTTCTCTTTATTGATTTATACAAGCATTGGATTAGGAATCATAATGGCATTCCTTGGTTATTATTTTACGCCTATGGTTTGTGCTTATTTAGGGGCAACAGGTCAAACTCTAAAATATGCCATTCAATATGGTCATATTCTAATGTGCTGTTTACCTGTTTATATTTTACAGTTTGAATTTCAAAGCTTTGTTATTGCTGCTCAGAAGCCAAACCTAGGACTAATCTTCTCTATAATTGCAGGAATTACGAATATGGTAGGAGATTTTGTTTTAGTTGGCGTATTGAAGATGGGGCTTGTAGGAGCTGCTTTAGCTACTGCTTCAAGTATTACAATTGGAGGATTACTTCCCCTAATTTACTTTATTAGACCTAATTCTTCAATTCTAAGGCTAGGAAAAACTCATTTTGAAATTCAACCAATCATTAAGACTATGACAAATGGTATTTCAGAATTATTATCTAATATTTCTATGTCCTTGGTTAGTGTATTATATAATATTCAGTTATTAAAGTATTTAGGAGAAGATGGAGTTGCAGCCTATGGTGTTGTAATGTATGTCTGTATGATCTTCTATTCGATCTACGTAGGCTATGTTATGGGAAGTGCACCTATTGTAAGCTATCATTATGGTGCAAATAACCATGATGAATTAAAAAATCTATATAAGAAGAGCATTTGTATTATTTTGATTTCATCAATTGCTATGTTACTATCTTCAGAATTATTAGCTAAACCGTTATCGATGATCTATGTAAGCTATGATGAAGGTCTATTAGAATTAACTGTACATGCTATGAAGGTATATGGACTAGTATATTTATTTGCTGGTTTTAATATCTTTGCTTCCTCCTTCTTTACAGCATTAAATGATGGCTTAACCTCAGGAATCATTTCTTCTATTCGTACTCTAGTATTTCAATTGATCTGTATTATGGTATTACCATTATTGATCGATACGGAAGGAATATGGATCTCTTCTGTGGTTGCTGAAGCATTATCCATTGCAGTAGCATTCTATTTTATAAAAACAAAACGTAAAATATACCATTATTAAAAGGAAGATTTCTCTTCCTTTTTATAATCCAACAACTCCAGCTCTTACTAATAATAAAGAAATAATCCAAGAAGCTAACCCAAGGATCAGACACCATCGTGCTGTTTTAGGTCTATTATGTCTAAATATAAATGCTACTATAAACCCTGCAATAGGAGATAAGAAAGCAAGGATACACCATCCAATAGATGGAGAGAATTCCTGCTGTGTAGTTTGTTCTTCATAGCTATTTCCACCCTTCCAGTAATTTCCTTTATCTTCAAAGAAAGCATCAATTTCCTGGTCTTGACTATATTTAGGTTCTTCATATTGAATATCTTCATTGATCATAATTAGTTTTCTTCCACAATGAGGACAGAAGTTAGCATCATCTTTAATTTCTTTTCCACAGTACTTACAAAACATTTCAATCACACTCCGTTTTGGTTATTATAAATCATATTTTCTAATAAAGCAAATGATGTTATAATGGGGAAGAGAAGGAGATTACAAATATGAAAGATATTTTATTTATAGAACCAGTTTTTAAAGAAACAATATGGGGTGGAGATAAACTAGAAAAAGAATTTGGTTATAAGATCCCGTCGAATAAAACAGGAGAATGCTGGGGTATTTCAGCTCATAAAAGTGGAGATTGCAATGTGATCAATATGCCAGGCTATACCTTAAGTCAGGTATGGGAAGAATATCATGAGTTAATGTCTGATAGTAAATCTAAGGTGTTTCCTATACTAGTGAAAATTATTGATGCATGTCAGGATCTATCCATTCAGGTTCATCCTGATAATGAATATGCTGCAAGAGTGGAAAATACCTTAGGTAAGCATGAATGCTGGTATATATTACCTAGTGATAAAAATGCGAGCCTGGTTATGGGACATAATGCTTCTACATTAGATGAATTAAAAGAATATGTTGAAGAAAAAAGATATGACGAATTACTAAGGGTTGTACCAGTACACAATGGAGATTTCTACGATATTCCAGCAGGAACGATCCATGCAATCAAAGCAGGATGTCTATTATATGAATCTCAACAGTCATCCGATATTACTTATCGTTTTTATGATTATGATCGTAAGGATGCTAATGGAAATTTAAGAGAATTACATGTAAAGAAAGCATTAGATGTAACTACTGTTCCACAGGTATTAGAAGAAGTAGAATCCGTACCTAATGATTTTGGTAGACATTATTTAACTACTGATTATTTTGAAGTAGATAAATGGGTAATTCATAATAAACTAGAGACCAATAACTATAATATGCTGCTATGTACAGTTATTGTAGGAGAAGGGGAAGTTAATGGCTATGATATTATAAAAGGGGATCATTTTATTATTCCTAAATGTACTGATCATATTGTGATCAATGGAACATTGGAAATTATGGTTACAAGTATTTAAAATGATCGATGTATTACTAAACACATGTTATTTTCTTTTAATTATGCTGATTGCAGTATTTTTTAAAAGAGTTCATTTATTAAAGAAAGAAGATAGCCAGATCCTTTCTAAAATCATTGTAAATTTAACTTTACCATGTGTATTCTTCTCTTCCTGTAAAGGAATTGTTTTAAGTAAAGATATGCTGTTTTATTTATGCCTTGGCTTTATCGTTAATTTCTTTATGATGGCAATTGTATATCTGCTATATCATGCTCAAGATCATCTTGAAATCAAAATGATAGGATGTTCAGGCTATGATGTAGGAAACTTTGTTTTACCCTATATTCAGCTATATTTCCCATATGCAGCAATTCAGTTTATTACTGTATTTAATATAGGAAATACGATCATGGCTAATGGAGGTGTCTATTCAATTGCTTCCTTAACTAAAAGCTTTGATTTAAAAAGTATGCTTAAAAATCTTTTTAGTTCAGTTTGTTTTGATATCTATTTACTGATCTTAGTGATTGCTGTATTTAGAATAAATGTACCCGACTTCTTAATCAGTATCACATCCAAGATTGCTTCAGCCAACACTTTACTTGTTATGATGATGATTGGACTTAAATTAGATTTTCATATGGATACTCATTCTATCCATGAGATGATAGAGATCCTATCTACCAGGATCATAGGTGCGATTATTCTTTGTATTCTTACTTCATTATTCCCAATTGAGTCTAGTGCAAAGATTATATTATATATGATCTATTTTGGTCCAATGGTCTCAGTATCAAGTATTTATGCAGCTAAAACAGGCTATCAGGGAGATGTAATAGCGAACTGTAATACAATTACTATTTTTATCTCTTTATTGATGTCCAGTCTGATCTTAATGATTTGTTTATAAAAAAAGTAAGCTAAGCTTACTTTTTTGTATAGACGATCAAAGCCATTAACACTAATGGTTCTTCATTATTATTGGTGATCCCATGACCTCTTCCATCAGGAGTAAAGAAATCCACACCAGGTTTTAATTCAATTTCTCTTTCATGATTATCATCCATTACAGCGTGTCCTGAGATAATATAAACAGATTCACCATCCCCACTATGTACATGATAACCTATTGAGCAATGTGGGGGAATTGTTACCTGAGCATAAACTCTAGCCATTCCATTCATTTCTTCTGTTTTTAAAATATGATAGAATTCAATGGTTCCTTCTCCACCATACATATGTTCAATTTGACTTGTAAATCCCATAATTCAATCCTCCTTTTTCATTTATTATAATATTTTTTGAAACAAATGAAAATGAAAACTGCTACTATGAATAAAATTCGTGACAATTTAAATGAACTATGGTATACTGTAGGTGTAGAGAAGAAAAAATAAATAGGAGGAAAATTAAAATGCCAGCAGTAGTTGATACAGATTTATGTGTAGCTTGTGGTGCTTGTGCAGCTGGATGTCCAGTTGAAGCAATCACTGTTGAAGATGCAGCATCAGTTGATCCTGATACTTGTATTGAATGTGGTGCTTGTGTAGGTACTTGCCCAGTTGAAGCAATTAGCTTATAATTAAATACATAATCATGATATAAAAGGGAACCATTAGTGGTTCCTTTTTTTGTTGTTAACAAACACAATATAAAAAAGTGTTGTTTAAGAAATTTATCTCCTTTATAATAAAAATAAGGAGGAAAATTTTCTATGAAAAAACTTTTAAAAGTCCTTTTGGCTTTTGCTTTAGTACTTCCTGTAGGATGTTCTAAAACAGAAGAAGAAGGCATTTACACTGCTGGTACTTACACAGGTACTGGTACTGGTTTTGGTGGAGAAGTAACAGTTACAATTACTGTTGATTCTACTAAAATCACAGATGTCGTGGTAGAAGGTGATAAGGAAACACCTGCTATCGGAGGTGCTGCATTAGAAACATTAGCATCTCAGATCAAAGAAGCACAGAGTGCTGAAATTGATGGAGTGTCAGGAGCTACTTATACTTCTAATGGTGCAAAGAGTGCAGCAGAAGCTGCTATTGCTGCTGCTAAGGGTGAAACTGTTGAAGTAGTTGAAAAGACTGCTGTTGCAGATGGTACTTATAATGCTAAAGCTGCTTCATTTGGTATTATGGGTGAAATGGAATTAGCTGTAACCTTCAAGGATAATGAAATTACAAATATTGAAACAGTATGTGCTGGTTCTGCTACAGCCTATGATGAAGATGAATATAGTGCAATCTATGCAACTGTAGAAGAAAATCTATATCCACGTATTATTGAAGAACAAAGCTTAGCTGTAGATAGTATTACAGGAGCAACTGTATCATCTAATGCTGCTAAATCAATTATTGCTCAGGTTATTGATGAAAATGGTGGAGATTCTTCACAATGGTATACTGCAATTGAAAAGAGTAATGAAGTAATTAAATTAACTGATTATGATGTAATCGTAGTAGGTTTAGGTTCTGGTGGGGTTGCTTCTTATTTAAGTGCTGCTGAAAATGGTGCAACAGTATTTGGTATTGAAGCTGCTGCTAAAATTGGTGGTAATGGAACTAATACTGCTGGTCCTTTAGCTGTTAACCCTTCTAAACAGGTAGAAGCTAATAATGGTGAAAAATTTGTTGATGAAGAAGAATTATTAGAAGCATGGATGGAATATTGTGATAATGACGCAAAAGAAGAAATCGTTAAATTAATGATTGAAGAATCTGGTGAAACATTAGATTGGTTAACTGATAATTGGGATTTTGCAGCTTTAGGTTCAATGTTTGCTTTCTATGATGCACATGGTTGGCAGTTATGGACAATGTATTATGATTCTACAATGACTTCTAAGGATTTAGGATATGAAAATTCTATGGAACAGGCTAAAGCAATGAATGAAAAGAATGATTATATGACTGAATTAACTGCTACTGATCTAATTGTTGAAGATGGTAAGGTAGTAGGAGTAGAAGCTGAATACTATGATGGTACTACTTATGAGATCTATGGTGATTCTGTAATTTTAGCTGATGGTGGTTATATTGGAAATGCAGAAATGACTCAAGAATATACTGGTGCTGTATGGCATACAAAAGGTATGACTCAATGTACAGGTTTTGGTATTTCAGAAGCTATGGAATTAGGTGGAGCTTTATATAACCCAGATGTAGCAGTAGAAGATCATATCGCTCAATTAGATAATATTATTCGTTCAGATGATTATGACAATAATATGAAATCTATTTTAACTTCATTAGTATTAGATCTAGATTATCAGATCATCGATAGTGAAGGTAATGATTTTGATGCAAACTATAATGGTTTAGGTATTGCCTTCAATGCATGGGAAGCAGGGGCTAATTACTATGTATTAATTAATGAAGAAGAATACAACAAGATCAAAACTGAAGGATTGACTGAATTCAATGCTCCAATGTTCTTTAATCAAGGTGGAGAATATGAAGAAGGTACACCTGTTGAAAACTTAGATGATATTTTAGCTATGGGTCAAGAATTTGATGACGTAATTATTGCTGATTCAATCGAAGATCTTGAATCACAATTAGGTATCGATATTAACTTAGATGATATTCATGGACAGAGCGAAGGTAAAATCTATTGTATTATTGGTGCTGCTTATGTATATTCTACATGTGGTGGTTTAGATATTGATACAAATATCAATGTTGTATGTGAAGATGGTTCAGTAATTGAAAATCTATATGCTGTAGGTAATAATTCATTAGGTACTTTAAATGAATCTAATAAAGCGTACGTAACTTATGGTGGATGTGCTCAAGGTTGGGCCTTAACATCTGGACGTATTGCTGGTAAGTTAGCTGCAGAAAAATACGCTGGTTAATTTTTGGGGTAATCTATAATTAACTAATAGGGATGAGGAGTTATGCTCAGCATCCCTTTTTAATGAGTATGTTCAATAGGCATATCATCATTTATAAAACAAAGACTCCTAAGCTATTTTATTTACCTATTTTAAAGAGGTAGCTCTAAACTACCTCTTTTATACTTCTAATATATAGATGATATTTTGATTATCTTTTTGTCCATAAACGATTGCTTTTGAATCAATACAGTAATATGAAACAATATTCATTCCATCTAGGCTGTGAACTTCTAACTGGGTAAACTTAGATGAATCATAATCTCCAATATAAGCATTAAATACAGAATCAATATATAAAATTTGATGATCATTTAAAGTAGTGGCTCTTAATATTTCTGTATTTACATTTTCTGGAATATCTTCAATTGTATCCCATTGTTTTGTTTCAATATTATAGATATGAGATACATCTGTAAAAATAGAATGATCAATGATTGCTAATGAGAACATTCCATCTACTGGAATACTGAATTCCTGTAATTGACCATTCTGAATATAATATCCTTTTGTTTCGTTTCCATAAGTATAGAAGCATACAGTATCATTATTATTAGATGCTTGGTTAGGATATAATAGATATTGATACTCATCGTTTTCAACTTTATAACTATCGATCATATAATTATTAAATCCTGACTCGTCTAATGTAAAATAACCTAACTGATATTCATCATTAATTTCCTGACTATAAATACCAATTACCTGATTATTTAATCTAAAGAAATTTGGTTTATTTAAATAATCACAGGTTAGTTCAAGTACTTTTTGATCATTCATATAAACGATATTTGTTTTTGTATCATAATTATATTCACTAATAATCATGTCTTTATTATAAAAATTGATATCACATACTCTAATATTCTGATCATATTTTTTAATTACTTCAATTTCTTTGGTAATATAGTTTAAAGTAAATAAAGCTACTGTTGTATAGCCTTCACTATAACTTACATTATCTATCTCAAAATAGATTTTACTATCATTTACAGCTATTGGCCAGTAATCAATAGGATCTAAATAATCATATCCTAAATCTTTTAGCTCTTCATCTAGATTAATATCTAATTGTTTAATTGAATATCCTGTATTGTTTTGGAATGTAATGCCAGTTGATTTTTCTTCTGTTTGTGTTGAACTGCAGCCAACCATTGATAAAATTAAACAGACAGTTAGTAATAATTTTTTTATCATATTAATTACCCCACGTAATGATCATTTATATAATCAATAGAATTATATAATGTATTATAAGTTAATGTATAAGTACATCCAGAATTAACTGGGTAAGGATCACATATATATAC
>R17__coassemble_311_pt1 | contig 28337 bp, 23 predicted proteins | sample R17__metabat2_high_PE_012 | metagenome-assembled genome bin R17 | reverse complement strand
GTTTATTTAAATATTCAATACTATTTTTTCTGCTTTGTCCAATGACATGGTCGATTACCTCCTGATTGTCAGGATAACCATACTCGACTAGTGATTTTTTCATGCATTCTTTAAAGATTCTCTCTGAATCTATAATCACTCCATCATTGTCCCATATTACAAGTTCAGGCAGCTTCATAGCTACACCCCCTTCTTTCCTATTTTAACATTTTCTCACTAGAAAAAGTATGTTAAAATGGGGAGGGGTGAATAAAAATGCTTAGATTACTTAGTGATGATGAATTAACTCTTATTTACAATCAATATATGATCTATGATTTTCCAGATAATGAGTTAAAGCCACTAGATATGCTGATCAAGAATCCTGATGAATACTGTTATGGATATGAGGACAAGGGATATTGTCATCTGATGATTAAAAATAAGGTTTGTATCCTTGACTATTTAGCTGTTTTTCCTTCATATAGAAATAAAGGTTATGGTGCGATTATTCTTAAGGAAATTAGAGAATTATTGAAGGATCACGTTATTATTATTGAATCAGAAACTCCTTATGATGATTTATCGAAAAGAAGGATCTCCTTTTATACACGTAATGGGTTTATCTTAAATTCCATTGATGTTTATCTTTATTATGTACATTATAATATTCTATCTAATGTTCCTGTAGATGCTGATAAAATACTAGAAATATATAAAACATTCTATCCAGATCATTTAATTGAGCACCATTTAGAAATCAACGCAATATAAAAGATCTATGGAAATAACCATAGATCTTATAAAATATCTTTTTCTTTTAAATAGTCTCTGACTTCAATTAAGTCATTAAAGCATCCTAGCGTAATGCTTGCATATTTATCTTCTATAGCTACCAGATCTGGTACACAGATCACATCGATATCCCCATGGAAGGCAGCCATTACTCCACTGATTGAATCTTCTAGTACAATTGCTTCACTAGGTTTAATATCAAAATCCTTGCAGGCCTTTAAAAAGATTTCTGGATCAGGCTTACATCTGGTTACTTCATCCCCAGATATGATTTCATTAAAATAGTCCAGTAGATTATTCATGGATAAATACTTTTTAATCGTTTCTCTAGGTGATGAGGAAGCTACTACGATCATGATTTTCTTTTCTTTTAGATACTCTAGCAGTTCAACTAGTCCCTTTTTCATTTGAATCCCATGTTCATCTATATATTTTCTTCTTAAATCACCAGATAATGAGAAGATTTCATCAACAGGAAAATCCTCACCAAACTGTTTACATAAATATCTTTTATTTGTTTCTCTATTTTTCCCTAATAGTTCAAGTCTTACTTCCCAGGAAATATCGTAGCCATAGTGCTTTCCAGCTTGAATCAGACATTCTCCAGCTAATTTTTCACTATCAAACATTAGACCATCCATATCAAAAATAACTAATTTTTTCATAATATTTCTCCCGGGACTATTATAGCACTTAAAATCAAAAACACAACACAATCTTTTAAGAACTATTAAAGGAAAAACTTTAAATGATTTTTGTTTATTTTTCGGTATAAATCCTTTATTATAGTAATGTAAGGGGGTTCATTTATATGGAAAAATATATCTTATCAATAGATCAGGGAACTACAAGTTCTCGTGCAATCTTATTTGATTCAAAATCACAAGTAATTAAAATATCTCAAAAAGAAATTCAACAATATTACCCTAAACCTGGATGGGTTGAACATGATGCAATTGAAATTTTCTCTTCTGTTCAATCAACTATGCATGATGTTATTTTACAGGCAGGAATCGATCCTCAACAAATCGAAGCAATAGGAATTACCAATCAAAGGGAAACTACTGTTGTATGGGATAAGAAAACTGGTTTACCAGTATATCATGCCTTAGTATGGCAATCTAGACAGACTAGTGATATTAGTGATCAGCTGAAAGCTCAAGGATTAGAGGATAAAATCAGAGCGAAAACTGGTTTATTAATTGATCCATATTTCTCTGCTACTAAGATCAGATGGATCTTAGATCATATTCCAAATGGACAGGAAAGAGCAGAAAATGGAGAGCTATTATTTGGTACTATTGATACTTGGCTATTATGGAAATTAACGAATGGAAAGGTTCATAATACTGACTATTCTAATGTTTCAAGAACTATGCTTTATAATATTTATGATCTTTGCTGGGATGAAGAAATTCTATCTATTTTAAATATTCCAAAATGTATGTTACCAGAAGTAAAACCATCAAGCTATATCTATGGTTATACTGAAGCTAATTTGTTCTATGGGCTAAGTATACCTATTGCCTCTATGGCTGGTGATCAGCAGTCTGCATTATTTGGTCAAAGATGTTTTGAAGCAGGACAGGTTAAAAATACCTATGGAACTGGATGCTTCTTATTAATGAATACTGGTACTACTCCAAAACCATCTCATAATGGTTTAGTTACTACTATTGCCTGGGGAATTGATGGTAGAGTAGAATATGCTTTAGAAGGTAGTATCTTTGTAGGTGGTAGTGTAGTTCAATGGTTAAGAGATGAATTGCATTTAATTGCTACTGCTTCTGAATCTGAACAAAGAGCTACTTCTGTACCTGATACTAATGGAGTAATTGTTGTTCCTGCTTTTGTAGGACTTGGAGCACCTTATTGGAACGATAAATGTAAAGGAGCAGTATTTGGCCTAACAAGAGGAGCAAATGCTAATCACCTGATTCGTGCTGCATTAGATTCTATGGCTTATCAGACTAGAGATATTATGGAAGCAATGGAAGAAGATAGTGGAATTAAAATCAATGAATTAAAGGTTGATGGTGGAGCTACTATGAATAACTATTTAATGCAGTTCCAGGCAGATATCTTATCTATTCCTGTTGATCGTCTAAAAATCAATGAAACTACAGCATTAGGAGCTGCTTATCTAGCTGGTTTAGCAACTGGATATTTTGAAAGTCAGGAATCATTAAATGGATTAGATGTTTCTGATACCTTTACACCTGCAATGGATTTTGAACAGGTAGAAGAACTATATAAGAAATGGAAAAAAGCTGTTAAAGCTACAATGGAATTTTAGATATATAGATAAAAGAAGGACAATGTCCTTCTTTTCTACTTCTTTAAATTGCTATGTTCAGCAAAGAATGCTTCCTCTTCTTCTAAAGTAAGATCCTTTGAGCTTAAATAATATTTATTTGCCATTTTCATATCTTCTGGTAAATAATCTAGAATATCGATTTTTCCATTAAACATACCATATACTTCAAAGACAATAATTGGGCTTAAATAATGTCTAATATATTTTTTTAATCTGCTTGATGCAGCACCAAAATCAGAGTCCCAATCAACATATATAAATAAACGGGCACCTTTACTTTTGATTTTATATACGCCTTCTAGTTCAATAACTACATTTTCAATTTTTTTGATCCATGATGAAACAATTACAATATACATATACGATTTCTCCTTATTTGATATTTTTATTCTATCATATTTTAGACATGATCTTAGATTTTGTCTAATCTAGAAAAGAAAGATATTTCTCTGTAGTATAGGCATCATTACTTGTCATTGTGATATTGACATAACGATTCTTTTGGATCCCTGTAGTATAAATACGTTTATAGTCATTGATCCTAGTGAGCTGATATCCTTCATCTAATCCTTCTCGACACATAACTACATAATCATAGTATTGTGATTTTGCTTTTTTATCAATAATTGATTGGTATAAGCTGTCATCTAAATGAATATAATCTATTTTACCTTCCTGATAGAATTGCCATGCCTGGTTAAGATCATCTACATAATAGATCGTTACCATCTTTAATACGTCATCCTTATCGTTATACCAGTTTTCATTTGGGACTAATACAACAGCATCTTCACTATAGCTTTGAATAAGATATGGACCACAGTAATAGATCTTAGTATAATCTGTTCCATAGTCATCCCCATATTTTTCTAAAGCCTCTGATGATACAGGATAGAACATTTCTTCTATACAATTATAGTCGAATAGATCATCTGAATCATATAAGGTAATACTGATAGTATATTCATCAATTTTAGTGATTTCTTTGATTTTGTCGTTAGTAAGATTGGAATACTCTATTCCCTCTAATAGATCATCCGCACTAATATTATCCATTATTTCACCCTTATAATCTACCCAGTATGCATCATTACGTAAATGGAAGGTCCATACAGTATAATCTTCATTGCATTCCCAGTCTGAAGCAAGACTTGACTGCAGATCTCCATCCTTGTCGATTGTTAACAAAGCATCATACAGGTTTGTTAATAATGAATCCTGAGCAGCAGTGTTATTGCGAATGTCCCAATTTGTGATTTGATTGGCTTTATATTCATATCCATAGAGCTGATCCGTTGCTTTCCCCTCTTCATTCTCATTATTTGAACAACCCGTAATAATCAGGCAAAGTAGTAATATCAGCAAAACATTGAATTTTGTTTTCATCTTTTTATCCTCTACACTATTTACAATAATAGCATACACTTTTTAAAAAACAAATTCAAGCAAGAAAAAAGCTATGGCTAAGCCATAGCTTTAAATTAGCATATTAAGCTGCGAAAGCTTCGTATTCGCTTGTAGTATAAGCTAAATTAGTAGTTGTTTCCCAGTTGATATATCTGTTAGCTTGGATACCATACATAGCATCGATCTTAGAGTAATCATTAACTCTTGTGATTTCCCAAGCAACGTTTCTGTAAACTGGTAAACCATAAGCTTGTTCGATCCAGTAAGCTTCAGCTTTAGCGAATGCTGCATAACGTGCATCCATATCATCAGCAATTGAATCTGCTTCTTCTAATAAATCTAAGAATGTTTGGAATTCAGGATCGATATCAACTGTTAAGTTAGAATAGTATGCATTGTAGAATGCATCATCAGAATCTGATTCTTGTCCTAAATAGTTCATTGGATCACCATAGTCAGCACCCCAACCATTGATGTTGATTGAGAATAAGTCAGCTTTTCTAATTTCTGTTGAGAATGATGTAGTATAAGTTCTGAATTCAACTGTTACTAAACCTTCTAATTGTTCTTCGATCATCTGTTTGAAGATTGTAGCTGTATCAGCTGCAGTTTGGTTACCATTCATGTAAGTATAGTAGCAAGTTACTGGTAATGTAACACCAGCTGCTGTTAATTCTTCGATTGCTGCTTCTTTACATTCTTCATATTTATCACGGTCATAACGAGCATGTACTGCTGTTGGGCTTAATTCAGTAGAATATCCTAATTCGTCAGTTACTAATTGAGTATAGTCAGTACCATCTGAAGTGAAGCATAATGAGTCTTTTGTATATACATCATATACGCAGTTACCAGGATTAATTGTATTAACTCTCTTTAAGTAAGAAGTCCAATCAATACCATAGTACCAGCATAATCTGAAGTTCTTGTTAGCGATAGCTGTATTCCAGTTAGTATCATCTGAACCATCTTCGTTCTTAGCATCATAGTTAAAGTGAGCTACATAAGCATATTTAGTTGGTTTAGCTTCTACTAAATAATCATAATAAGTAGATCCTTCACCAGCCATTTGAACTTCTGTTAAAGCATCTTCTGATAAATCAACATGATCGATTTCACCAGATTGGAATAAGTTCCAAGCCATTTGAGTATCTTCAACCATTTGTACAGTTACTTTTTCAAAACGAGTGTTTGAATCAGCTGCCCACCATGATGGGTTCTGTGTAAATGTCTTATAAGATCCGTTTAAGTAATCAGTACAGATATATGGTCCACAATAGTAAATTGTTGTATTATCAGTACCGAAATCATCACCATATTCATCTAATGCTGCTTGTGATAATGGATATAAGCAGTTATAAGCTGCTAAAGTATCAAAGTAAGGTTTTGAAGCCTTCATTGTATATTGTAATGTATATTCATCGATTGCTTCAATACCAACGATTTCAGAGAATTTAGCTTCAGTTTCAGCAGAAACTGCATTTGTTGCTTCATATTCATCAGCAGTTAAATCATAGTATTCTTGAGCACCTTTGATCATATCGCAAGGCATTGAAGAGTTAGAACCACTGTTCTTTGCATAGTTTAAAACGAATTCTAATGAAGTAACGAAGTCCTGAGCAGTTAAGTCAGCTTTTTCTTCACCGTTAACGTCTACCCATTTAATTCCTTCATTTAAATAGAAAGTCCATACTGTACAATCGTCATTGTGTTCCCAATCTTTAGCGATGTTTGCAATTAATTCACCCTTAGTGTTGTTAGTTAATAAACCATCGATACAGTTTGTTAAATAGTTTAATTCCTTAGAACTCTGAGTGTATAAGATGTTCCAAGTTTCCATTTCGTTAGCTAGAGTCTGGTAATCATGCCATTCAGTTAATCCTTCACTGCTTGTAGAAGAACTAGTAGAATCACCGTCACTACCACATCCAACTAAACTTAGAGCCATAGCTGCTGCTAATAACCCTTTTAAAAGTTTTTTCATAGTAAGTGTCCCCTTTCATTTATTGAACTTCCCTATAGTTCATGCATTAAGTATAAATAAATTTGGTTTATTTGTCAATAAATTTAAAATATACTTTTAGTCTTTAGGATTATCCTAATTAATTGTATTTATTTCAATGCAATATTAGTAAAAAAGATTGTATACAATGTATAGCAACCCCTTTCATATCTTGTTTTTTTATCACTTGATAGTTTTATAATTTTGTAAAAAACGAAATAATGCACAAATTTAAATATTTGCGTCAAAAAAATTTTTTGATTTTTTTTGAAATTTATTTTTGATGTTTTATTTTCCATAATTTATTCGTTTAAATCAAAAATATATTCGCTTTTGTTTGTATTATCGAATAAATCACAGATGCTTTTGTTTTAGTATAAATTATATTGATAAAATCAATGAAAAAGCCTGCTATCAAAGCAGACTTTAATTATTTAGCTTTCTTTTCTACATATTTCATATTTGTCTTTGAATAAATGAATTTCTGTGACTGATATAAGCTATAGTAATCACTCATTACAAAGCAGATCGCAATAACAATTACAAATGGAATCAGGTTATTAATGCCAAAGATTTCAATTGCCAGCATTAATGATGCGATAGGTGTATTAACTACACAGCAGAACAATCCTACCATTCCTAAAGCTGCACAAACATGTGGATCTAAACCAATCAAAGTTCCAAGTAAATAACCTAGGGTTGCTCCAATAAAGAAGGTAGGTACGATTTCTCCTCCTTTAAAACCACAACCGATTGTAACAGCTGTAAATACGGCCTTTAAGATACAGTCATACCAGTTAACATCATTGTATAAGGCTTTTTCAACAACCCCCATACCAGCTCCAAGGTATTCTCTACCAAAGATCCAAATCATAACGATCAATACACAACCACCAACAGCTACACGGATATATTCATTTTCAATCTTTTTTTCAAATAAATGATGTGTTCTATGCATTAATAATACAAAAATAATAGATGCAACAGAAATAATAATTGCAAAGATAATTAATTTTACAGCACTAGCAGCATCAATTGTTAAGATCTGTTCTAATGGATATCTTACAGCAGCACAACCAAAATATTGTGCAATATAATAAGCAGTTAAACCACAGGTGATGCATGGCAATAAAGCAGCATAATATACAACCCCAATACTGATTACTTCTAAGGAGAAGATTGCAGCAGTAATAGGAGTACCAAATAAGGCACTAAATACAGCCGTCATCCCACAGGTAATCAATACTGACATTTCATTGGTATTTGCCTTGATCAGTCTTCCTACTGAAGTAGCAATTGAACCACCAATCTGTAACGCAGCTCCTTCTCGTCCTGATGAACCTCCAACTAAATGGGTAATAACTGTAGCTAAAAAAATTGCTGGTGCCAATAATCTAGGCACTCTTTTTTGTTGTCGTACAGACTCAATAATTGTATTTGTTCCAGGTTGATCGCTTAAACCATTTAGGTTATATAGTAATACAATGGCCATACCTCCTATAGGTAGTAAATAAACGATCCATTCTATTTCTTCTCTTAATTCAGTAACATAGTCTACTGAATAATGGAAACAGACTCCAAGTAATCCACAGATGATCCCTAAAACAATAGCTAAAGAGATCCATTTAATGATATGGATCAGGTTGGACTTGAAATCAATACAAATTCTTAATAAAGAATTTTTTAAACTTCTCATTTTTCCATCTCCCTTTTCGTACTGCCTTATTATAGTTCTATCAAATTAGAAAAACAATAACAAAATAAAAAAAGGCCATGATCGAAATCATAGCCTTAGAATCAACTAATTAAGCTGCAAATGCTTCATATTCAGCAGAAGTATATGCCATGTTAGAAGTTGTTTCCCAGTTGATATATCTGTTAGCTTGGATACCATACATACCAGCAATCTTAGAGTAATCATTTACTCTAGTTAATTCCCAGTGAATATCTCTATATAGAGGGATACCATAAGCTTGAGTGATCCAGTAAGCTTCAGCTTTAGCGAATGCTGCATAACGAGCATCATTATCGTTAACGATTGCATCTGCTTCTGCTACTAAATCTAAGAAAACTTGATATTCAGGATCGATATCAACTGTTAAGTTAGAATAATAATAGTTATAGAATGCATCTGAAGAATCTGTTTCTTGTCCTAAGTAGTTCATTGGATCACCATAGTCAGCACCCCAACCATTGATTACTACTGAGAATAAGTCAGCATTTCTAATTTCTTGTGTATAAGATGTTGTATAAGTTCTAAATTCAACTTGTACTAAACCTTCTAATTGGCTTTCAACCATCTGTTTGAAGATTGTAGCTGTATCAGCACCAGTTGAGTTACCATTCATATAGCAATAGTAGCATGTTACTGGTAATTCAACACCAGCTGCTGTTAATTCTTCGATAGCTGCTTCTTTTACTTCTGCTAATTTATCAGCATCAATACGTGCATGTACTGAATCTGAATTGTTTTCTGAAGTATATCCTAATTCTTCTTGTACTAATGTAGTATAGTCAGTACCGTCAGAAGTGAAGCATAATGAATCTTTTGTATAGCAGTCATATACGCACTTACCTGGGTTAGTTGAGTTAACTCTCTTTAATAAGCTAGTATAGTCAACACCATAGTACCAGCATAATCTGAAGTTCTTGTTAGCGATAGCTGTATTCCAGTTAGTATCGTCTGAACCATCTTCATTCTTAGCATTATAGTTAAAGTGCATTACATATGCATATTTAGTAGGTTTAGATTCTACTAAGTAATCATAGTAAGTAGATCCTTCACCAGCCATTTGGATTTCAGTTAAAGCATCTTCTGATAATTGAACATAATCAAGTTCACCAGATTGGAATAAGTTCCAAGCCATTTGAGAATCTTCAACCATTTGTACAGTTACTTTTTCGAAACGTGTATTGTTATCAGCATTCCACCAAGTTGGGTTTTGTGTAAATGTCTTATAAGCACCGTTAGTGTATTCAGTACAGATGTATGGACCACAATAGTAAATTGTTGTATTATCAGTACCATAATCATCTCCGTATTCATCTAAAGCTGCTTGAGATAATGGATATAAGCAGTTATAAGCTGCTAATGTATCAAAGTAAGGTTTTGGTGATTTCATAGTATAAACTAATGTATACTCATCAACTGCTTCAATACCAACGATTTCAGTAAATTTAGCTTCAGTTTCTGCTGAAACAACACCATTATTTGCTTCTGATTCTTCAAGTGTCATTTCATAATATTCTTCAGCACCTTTGATCATTTCGCAAGGCATTGAAGAGTTAGCACCAGCATTCTTAGCATAGTTTAATACATATTCTAATCCTGTGATCCAGTCTTGAGCTGTTACTTCACCTTTTTCTTCACCGTTTACATCAACCCATTTTACTCCTTCAGTTAAATGGAATGTCCAAACAGTAGAATCTTCGTTTGTTTCCCAATCATAAGCGATGTTACTTACTAATTCACCTTTAGTGTTGTTTGTTAATAAACCATCGATAAAGTTAGTTAAGTAGTTTAAATCTGCGGCACTTTGAGAATGTAAGATATTCCAAGTTTCCATTTCGTTAGCTAAAGTTTGATAATCATGGAATTCTGTTAATCCACCAGAAGATGTACCTTCTGAAGAAGAGCTTCCACCACATCCAACTAAGCTAAGAGCCATAGCTGCAGCTAATAACCCTTTTAATAGTTTTTTCATTGTCATGTTTCCCCTTTCAAAAATTTATTGACTTAATAATTATAGTCTTATCCAAATTGTTTGTCAACCTATACAATGCTATTTTTAATTGATTCTATCATATGTTTTTTAAATCACAATATTTATATTCTTACCTTTAGCATCGATATATTTATTCATTTTCTAAATATGAAAACGATATTTTTATTTATTCGATTTATTGATATAGAAAACGCTAATATTGTATTTAATTATGTACAATCAAATTGATTAAAACAGGTTATTTAGTCAATTCAAATATTTTACAGTGTAGAATTTGATAATTTTTAGTCAATTCCGATATCTTATAAAAAAAGGAGCCTTAATTGGCTCTAAGACAGGTATAAATTAATTTCTGTGATTTCTTCTTCTTCATCAATAAGAACTTCAAGGTTTATATCACCATTTGAATAATAGAAATTATCGCTATCATTTTCTTCTTCAATTGTTCTTTCAATCTCAATGATTTCTCCTAATTCTCTTTGATAAAGATTAGTGACCAGATAATCTATAAAATCAAGATAAACAATATCCTGTATATTGTTACTGGCAGTATCTATTTCACAGTGTATAGATCCATCCTGGTAATCATAATACACAGTCCAATCATTTTCCTTTTGATCTTCAAAATCATAGGTCAACTGAAAATCTGATATATCCTCTTCTTCTAGTTCAATTGCATATTCACTTTCATATTCATCTGTGATATAGTTCAGACTTTCTCTGATCATCTGATCTGTTTCTATTATTTTTGAGCAGTTATATTCTTCATAGTCTTCTTCTAATTCTTCTATAGAGGAGTAATTATAAACATCTGTTCCATATTCGATATTATATTTATTAGAAAAGGCGTGCTGATTATAGACAGTTATGCCTATACGCAGTGCAGATAGAATAATAAATAATACAATTAGAATGATAATTAAGTTATTCTTTGTTAAATGTTTATTCATTTCTATCCCTCCTCTCCATAACTATCATATCACATATTTATTTCTTCTTAAAAGAAAAAAATTCTGCTCGTAAGCAGAATTTAAATTATTAAGTCATCTTCACCAATGATAGATTGATCAGCCATGAATTTTTTCATCCAATAGAAAGATTCTTTTCTTCCACGTTTTTTCGTTCCATTTCCTTTATCATCCATATCAACTGAAATAAAACCATAGCGTTTCTTCATTTCTCCTGTAGATAAAGATACCAGATCAATTAATCCCCACATTGTATAACCTAATACTGGGATACCATCTAGACATATAGCTTTTCTGATTTCTTTAAAATGGTTCTTTAAGTATTCACAACGGTAATCATCATTAACATAACCATTTTCATCTAGCTCATCTATTTCACCCATACCACTTTCAACAATAAATAGAGGTACCTGATAACGGTCATAGATTTCGTTTAATACATATCTTACTCCAATAGGGTCAATTGGCCATCCCCATGCAGTAGAAGGTAAATATGGATTCTGGTTTGGTGACATATTATTCCATGATGTCATTCCTTTTGTTCCATCTGGTAATATATAACTGATTTGACGTGTACGGTCTTTTGAGCCATCAGTTACATAATCGCATGTTAATAGGCCTCTTCCACCTTCATATTGAAAGTCTGCAGTTGCTCCACCCTACCGAAGGCATGCAGAGCACATAAAAAATCTTTTGGGAATCTTTGTTGCTTCATAGTTTTTCCTTCTTTCATTTTGCTTCTAAAATATATAATCTTGAATAGTAATCTCCATCATTACTTCCTAAAGATGCATCATAATCAAATGATCCTCTTGTGATAATCAAACCAAAATTCATTAATTCATCTCCATAATGATCTACTCCATCAATAGTATAAACTAATTCAGGATCAAGAGAAGTCAGCTTTATCTTGTTGTAACCGACATTTACCTGATTTAATGGTCGATAATATCCTACGATGGCTTTTGTCTTTTCTTTATTAATTACCATCCAGCTTGTTTCATCATTTTCAAATGGACTCTTTAAACGATAGAAATCCCCCTGTTGAATCAGTTCTCTATGATCCTTCATAAATTGAATCTGTTTCTTCATAGTTTCTAAAGTTTTCTGATCTAATTTGGTTACATCTAATTCATAGCCAAAGGTACCAAAATAAGCAACATTTGCTCTTGTAGCAAGAGGGGTATTACGATGCAGCTGATGATTTGGTACAGCTGATACATGAGAACCCATGCTGGAAATTGGATATACTAAGGATGTACCATATTGAATCTTCACTCTTTCTATAGCGTCTGTATCATCACTTGTCCATCCTTGAGGTGCATAGTACAGCATTCCAGGATCAAAGCGAGCTCCTCCTGATGCACAGGATTCGAATAGAATATCTGGATATTGACTTGTTAATCTTTCATATAAGCTATAGACCCCTAAAATATATTGATGCATTACTTTTCCTTGTTCATTAGGTGAATGTACAGAAGAGTAGACTTCACTCATACATCTATTCATATCCCATTTGATATAGGAGATCTTAGATTCTTGAATTATTTTGTTCATTAAATTGTAGATATAATCTACAACCTCTGGATTTGAGTAATCAAGAATAAACTGATTTCTTCCATGGCATGAATGACGATTTGGTGTTTCTAGTGTCCAATTAGGATGAGCACGATATAAATCTGAATCCTTATTTACCATTTCAGGTTCAAACCATAGACCAAACTTCATTCCAAGTGCTTCTATTTTGCGTGATAAACCAGCAATTCCATTTGGAAGCTTTTCAAGATTAGGATACCAGTCTCCCAATCCTGCATGATCGTTTACACGTTTTCCAAACCATCCATCATCTAAAACAAATAACTCAATTCCCAACGATGCTGACAGCTTAGCCATCTCTAGTATTTTCTGTTCATTGAAATCAAAATAGGTTCCTTCCCAGTTATTGATCAGTATTGGTCTAGGAAGGTTTCGATATTTTCCTCTGGCTAAGCGATTGCGATATAATTCATGATAAGCATGGGACATTCCGTTTAATCCTTCATCACTGTAAACCATAGCAACTTCAGGTGTCTCAAAGGTTTCTAAATGATTCAATTCATAATTGAAACAGTTAGGATGGATCCCTAAAGCTACTCTAGAAACATGATAGGTATCTACTTCTACAGAAGCAATAAAGTTACCGCTGTAGATTAGTGAAAAGCCATATACTTCACCACTATTTTCTGTTGTATTTTCTCTTTGTAAAGCGATAAATGGATTAAAATTACTGCTTGAAGTTCCACGCATTGAATAGATCGATTGGATACCAGGACTAAGCTTTCGTTTGTTGATTGATCTTTCTCTTGCCCATGCTCCAGTTAATTCAATCATGGTATATTGATCATCTGGAAGATCTAAATTCATACTTAAAGCACTCTGTAAAACTACCTGATCCCCCATATTACGATATTCGGCATGTCTGCAGATCACAGGATAATTATTGTAGATCGTATAGTGAAGATCGATATATAAGCTTAATAGTTCATCCTTTAAAGTAATGATCAATGTCATTGCTTCATCATTATTTTCTACATAGCAGGCTGGCAATCCTTTGATTTTAGGTTTACCTGGCAGAATCTGATAGGAATCATAAAGAAATTCTACGATTCTAGAACCATTGGACTGTAAAATATCAACAGCAGGATGTCTTAGATCCCCATGTCCATAGCTTGGATATTCCTGTTTTAAATGTTCAAGAGAAAAATTGCTATCTCCCTCAAAGGTGCATGGAGCCATATCTCTATGTTCTACCTGTAAAAGGTGATCAAATGATTCTCTATCCTTAATTGCTTTTCCATAATAGATCTGTCCTAAAGATCCATCCTTAAGAACCTTCATAATGTAACTGATTTTTGTATTATATAAATGAAAGGTTTGTGTTTGTTTATGATAGACGATATTCATATTATTACCTCCGATAACCTTATTATACTCTAAGACATAATAAAAAGTCATGTTTTTTCATGACTTAATATTTAAACAGTACTTCAAAGGTAGTAAGGTCATTTTTTGAATATGCTCTGATCTTACCACCGTGTCCTTCAACTATATTTTTAGCGATAGCCAGACCTAAACCATAATGGTTATCGTTTCTATTTCTAGAAGAATCAGCTTTATAGAATCGTTCAAAAATCTTTTCTTCATCCTCGTGTGCAATAGGTTCACCCTTATTAGTAACCTTTAATCTTATCCCGTTATTTGTCTTTTTAAAGCTTAAATCTATAGTAGAATGAGGGAAAGCATGCTTGATTGCATTATCCATCAGGATCCCAATCAATTGCTTGATTTGGCTTTGATCACATTTAAATGATATATCTTCTTCTATATCATAATCGATCATAACATTCTTTTCAAAAGCTAAGCTATCATAAATCAATGTACTCTTTTCGATTATTCTTGATACATCCTCATCAGAGAACTCTTTTTTAACCTGACCGTTTTCCATTTTCGCTAAATCAAGCATTTCCTTGATCAGCTTATTCATACGATCTGACTCTTCTTGAATATTTGTGATCCACTTTGTTTCCGTAGGATTATTTGACAGAGCATCTGCACTAGCCATAATAACTGCCAGTGGTGTCTTTAACTCATGTGAAGCATCTGCCACAAAGTTCTTTTGTCTTTTAAACGCTTCTTCTACTGGTTTAATGATCCAAACAGTTATAAATATTGTCAGTAGAATTGCTATAAATTCTACACCTACAAAAATAAATAATGAATGTCTAAGCTTAGTCTGTAAATTAGAATTAATCGTTTTATTATCGATGATAATTAAAGTATTATCATCTGCAAAGGAATAAGCATACTGATTAAAGAACAGATTTCCCACAAAGCTTCCTGTATGTTCTTTAGTTGAAAGAAGTTGATTAGCTTCATCCTCTATTGCTTCATTCGCACTTGTTTCCTGACTATGGTAAATGATTTCGGTAACATTATTATCATTATCATATTTTATAGTATATATGGAAATATCCATATATACTTGTTTTCTATCATTTTCAGGGATATTCATATCTATATTATCTTGTCTTCTTCGCTGATCACTCACAAATCTTATTAGATTACTTTCTACTTGGTCTTCATAATATGAATAATCAGTATACGAAGTATATATTAGATTAATGATAACAAACCCTGTTAATAAAATAAATAAGGTGAAAAACACCTTATCTCTTAGTTTTTTCACCTTTTACCTCAATTTTGTATCCGAAACCACGAATAGCTTTGATATTAACTTTTGTTCCAATAGATCTGAACTTACGTCTAATAAATGATAGATAAGCTTCTAGACTATTTGATTCTACTTCATTATCTAATCCCCAGATCTTATCATAGATTGTTTCTCTTGTGATAATAATATGTGGATTGCGGATAAAGTATTCAATTAATAAGTATTCTTTATGACTTACTTCGATTTCTTCGTGTGTAATTGTACTTGAAATCATTGAAGTCTTTAAGTTTAATACTAAATCTCCAAAGCTGATTTCAGGAGAAGTATATTGATAGCTTCCTTTTAATTGGATCTTAGCACGAGCTGCTAATTCATCAATGTGGAAAGGCTTAGTTAAATAGTCATCTGCACCTGCAGCAAATCCAGTTAACTTATCATCAATTTCATCTTTTGCAGTTAAAATAATAACTTTACTCTGGATTTCATTTCTTCTGATTTCTTTTAAGATATCAAAACCATTCATGCTTGGTAACATAATATCTAAGATAATTAAATCATAAATACCAGTTAAGGCATATTCTAACCCTTCTTTTCCATCTGTTGCGATATCAACAACATATGCTTCTTGTTTTAATTTGCATCTAATAACGTCTGCTAAATTGTATTCGTCTTCTACTACTAATATTCTCATTTTTATCACCCAAGTCAATTATAGCATACTCCATGTGAAAATGCACTAGGTATTTTAACCAATTTTATAATTGGTTTTACATTCTGGGTAGCTCGATATATCATATTCATACCCTAATTGAGTCATTTCAGGGGTGCTATAGAAATATTTACCATCACTATTTTTAAATAGAGCAGTTACATCTACATGATAATATTCACCTTCATAGCATACAATATTCCATGCTTTTCCTTCAGATTTTCCTGTTCCCTGAACATAGGAACAATTAATTTCAAACTGATCACACATATATTTAAACGCACTGGCAAAGCCTTGTGAATTTCCTATTTTTTCAACAATTACACTATAGCTTGTAGAATAGCTTTGATCATCTTTATTTACATAGACAGAGCTTTCTAGTAAATATTTGATCAATGTCTGAACAGTATCAATATCTTGGATAGTGGTAAACTTTGATTTTCGAATCGTAGAGAAATAGTTATAACGGGTAGCTGATTGATCCTTAGTGATATATAGACCATTTCCAATATCAGGTACCATATTTGGATCAAAGGCTTCATCGGTTACCTTGATCGTTCTTACTACCTTGGTTACATTACCAGCATTATCTCTAACTGTATAAACAATACGAGAGGTTCCTAAAACAGAAGTATTCACTTCCCCTGTATAAACGACTTTTCCTGTAATATCTCCATCTAAATTATCGCTTGCACTTACTCCACTCATTGGATCAAAGGCTGCATTTAAGCTTAAGGCTAAATCATCTACTCCTTTGATCACAGGAGCTACCTGATCTGATCCTACTGATATGCTAACTCTTAGACGGTCAGATTTATTTCCAAATTCATCTTCTACATATAAATAAACATCACTATAGGTACCTGGTACATCGAAGGTCTTTTCTAACAATGGTTCTTCTCCATCAAAATAAACTTTATAATTTGAAGATTCCATTACATTTGTAACCATATCATTAGCAACCAGGGTATCTCCTACCTTGATTTCCCATTTAACTGCAATCAATTCAGCAATAGGAGGATCATTATCCTTGATTTGAATTTTAAAAGGATAAGTCTTTTTTCCGTATATGATTTCACAATCATAGATATCAACCACTCCAACATCTACATTTGATGTATCTAAAATAGCTGCTCCCAATGCTTTTTTGCTTCCACTTGCATAGTCTGATACATTTTCTGGAATTGTATCATATAAGTCATAAGTGAAAACAGACTGTTTTACAGAGATTGGTTCTACTAAAACAGCCAATAAAATAAGGATAGCACTCACTACAAATAAGAAAAGCACAATGATGGCCATTATTTTCTTCTTCATAAGCACTACCCCCTTTCTGATTATTTAATATGAATACGAATATCAAAAGCCTGTAAAATTCGTCTATGTACAATAGATTTACGATTGATTTCATTTTTAAGTTCTTCGGATAAGTCTTCAATATAATCTTTTACATATTCAATCTTCTGTTCCTTGATTGTTTCTGTATTATCCCCAAAGGATAGATCGATCATCTGTTTAATATCAAATAAAACGATCATAGATACAATAAAATCAAAGGTAATAATTCCAAGCAGGAAGGATCCAAGCATTTTTAATTCTTCAATATTGCTCATCATAGAATAATCCAAAATTCTTGTATTGATCACATCAACGATAAGGATTCCTCCTATTCCAAAAAGACAAGAATTTTTCAGACAGATTCTTCCATTAAGATTCATAAACTGTTTTGAATAATCCCACCATCTGGCATGAAACAGAATCTCTAAAACATAGCTTGTGATATACTCTAACAATGAACAGATGATCAGTGATAGAATAAAGATCACCAAAGGTTTTCCCTGAAACCCTTGAATAAAAAAGGTAATAAAAGCTGCACCAAATCCATAGATTGGAATATAAGGGCCAAATAAGAATCCCCTATGCATAAAGCGATGCGATAATATAGATGTATATAAAGTTTCAACTATAAAACCAAGAATCGAATAAATCACGAATATATATAAAATATTAATTAAAGACATAAGCCTCACCAATCAAATTATAGTTAATTAACAGAAACTTTTCAACAGAAAGAACCTTTTTTCTTCAAAAGAAAAGAAGAGTTTTACTCTTCTATAAATTCTTGATATCCTGAGCTATTTTTTGGGCTGCTGTAGCTCCATCATTTGCTGCAGTAACTACCTGTCTTAAAAATTTCTTTCTTACATCTCCAGCTGCATAAATTCCTTTACAGCTTGTAGTCATTGTATCATCTGTTAAGATATATCCATGTTCATCACAGACTCCCAGATCTTTTACGAAGTCAGAAACTGGATCAGCTCCAACATAAGGGAAGATTGCATTAGCTGAAATTGTACTTAACTCTCCAGTAATTGAATCTTCAACCTCCAGACCTGCTACCTTGTTATTTTCAATTAATACTTTATGAGGTTTCTTTAGGAAATGGACTTGAATCTTATCATTCTTTAGAATTTCATCCTGAACGATCTTATCAGCTCTAAATACATCTCTTCTTACTACTAAATGTACAACAGAAGCAAATTTAGTTAAGTAATCAGCTTCCTCTAAGGCAGAGTTTCCTCCTCCTACAACGATAATTGGTTCACCTCTAAAGAATGCTCCATCACATACTGCACAAAATGAAATTCCTCTACCGATCATAGGCTGTTCATTTTCAATTCCCATTACTCTTTCCTTTGTACCACTGGCTACTAATACTGCCTTTGTTTCATATGAAGCATCATCACAGATAACCACCTTATGGTCTCCATGATCTTCCACCTTTGAAACATAGCCATAGCCATATTCAGCACCAAATTTTTGAGCATGTTCAAACATATCATAAGCAAGATCAGGTCCTGCTTTTGATTCTGTTCCTGGCCAGTTTTCAATAGAAGCTGTCAGGTTTAATTTTCCACCAGGAGCTCCAGCATCCAACATAAGTACATCTAAACCTGCTCTAGAAGCATATAAAGCTGCACTCATTCCTGCTGGCCCTACTCCAATAATTACTAAATCACGCATATTTTTCTCCTTTTCTTCTTGCATAGATCCATATAATGATTCCTAGGATAATAAATGCAATACTTGTAACCTGTGCCATCTTTAGATTTCCAAGCATTAAGGAATCTGATCTGAAACTTTCCACAAAGAAACGGGCAACACCATACCAGATAAAGTATGAACCAAATTCTACCCCATGAAGTTTACAGATTTTATGAATAATGAAGATAATCACTATACATCCAATAATATTTAAGACTGATTCATATAAGAAGGTTGGCTGATAGTAGGATCCATTGATATACATTCCTTCTTTAATAAATGAAGGAAGATGTAAAGCATTGATCTGTGCTTCACTGATTGCCTGTCCATAAGCTTCCTGATTAAAGAAGTTTCCCCATCTTCCACATGCCTGAGCTAATAAAACTGTAGGCATGATGCAATCACCAGCTACTTCAAAAGGTATATTATTCTTTTTAAAGAAGAATACAGAATAGATCAAGCCTGCAATCAATCCACCCTGGATGGCTAATCCACCTTCATAAATTTTAAAGACATCGATTGGATTTGCTGCATATAGATCATTCCATTTAAATACACAATACCAGATTCTGGCACCAACGATACCTATAAACATTAAATATACAAAATAGTCAGATAAATCTACACTATAGTTTCTCTTTTTAAAACGATATTTAGAAATTAGATATGCAAAGCATGCTCCGACCAAGATACAAATCGCATACCACGTGATACTAAATCCCCCAATTTGAATCAGGGTTGTACGATTTGGCATAAATTGCATTATTGATCACCATCCTTAATATTATTTAAGATACGATTGATAAATTCCTGTGAACTATCATATCCCAATTCTTTTAGCTGAGTATTCATAATAGCTGCTTCAATAACAACAGACATATTACGACCACTAGTAACTGGAATAACAAGCTTATCTACCTGTACCCCTAAGATTTCTTCAGTAATAGGCTTATCATCTAACCCAATACGAGTATATTCTCTACTAGGAACCCATCTTTCTAGTTGAATGATCATATCTACCTGAGATTTGGTCATTACAGATCCAACCCCAAACATTTGTACAACATTTATAACACCAATTCCACGAATCTCTAACAGGTTTTTTAAAACCTTTGGTGATTTACCAATAATCTTTTGTCCAATCTGATATAGTTCAACAGCATCATCAGCTACAAGTAAATGTCCCCTCTTAATTAATTCAAGAGCAATTTCACTTTTTCCAATTCCACTGTCACCTTTTATAATTACACCTTTTCCATAGATACTCAAGAATACACCGTGAATCAATGTATCTGGAGCAAGGATCTCATCTAAATAAGAAGAAATTTCAATAGAGAAACGACCAGTCGCCTGGAAGGTTCCCATAATAGGAAAGTTCTTTTCTTTAGCAATTTCCATTAGAACAGGTGAACATTGTTGATTCTTACAAATAACGATCATTGGAGTTAATTCATTTGTTAATTTATCAAAACGATCACGTTTTTCTTCTTCTGTCATCTGTTCGATATAAGCTGTTTCCTTTTCACCGAATATAACAATTCTACGATATTCTGTATGTTTAAAGAAGCCTGCTAATTCAAACCCTGGTCGATTAATTTCAGGAACTACGATTTCACGGTCTAATGATGTATTATCACCTGTGATTTGATGTAATTCAAATTTTTCAAGCAGTTTTCTGACAGTAATTGACTTTTGCGCCATATTTATCAACTCCTCTTATTAAGTATAAAATATTTTTCCAACAAAATAAACTATTTTAGCATTTTCTTTAAGAATTGACCTGTATAGCTTGCCTCACATTCAGCTACTTTTTCTGGTGTACCCTGTACAACGATCGTTCCACCTTCATCTCCACCTTCAGGTCCTAGATCGATAATATGATCTGCTACTTTGATCAAATCAAGATTGTGTTCAATAACGATCACTGTATCCCCATGATCTACGATCTTCTGCAAAACATCAATTAATCTCTTGACATCATCCATATGTAATCCTGTAGTAGGCTCATCTAAGATAAAGACTGTTTTTCCAGTTGCTTTTTTCTGTAATTCAGAAGCTAATTTAACTCTTTGAGCTTCTCCACCAGATAAAGTAGTAGCTGATTGACCAAGCTTGATATAGCCTAATCCTACTTCTTTTAGAGTAATTAGTTTTTCTTGAATTCTTGGCATATTTTCAAAGAAATCACAGGCATCCTCAATAGTCATTTCTAATACATCATAAATATTTTTATCACGATAAGTAACCTGTAATGTTTCTTCATTATATCTTTTACCACCACATTCCTCACAAGGAACATATACATCAGGTAAGAAATGCATACTGATACGCTTTACTCCATCTCCCTGACAGGCTTCACATCTTCCCCCTTTAACGTTAAAGGAGAATCTAGATTTATCATATCCTCTGATTTTAGCTTCAGGAGTAAGAGCGAATAAATCACGGATATTATCAAATACACCAGTATAGGTTACAGGATTTGATCTTGGTGTTCTACCAATAGGATCCTGAGATACTTCAACTACTTTATCAATATTTTCAATTCCAAGAATCTTTTTATATTTACCAGGCTCTACTTTTGCTCTATTTACTTCTTTTCGTAGTGCATTACAAAGAATATCATTAACTAATGAAGATTTACCTGAACCAGATACTCCCGTTACAACTGTAAAGGTACCTAAAGGGAATTTAACGTTAATATCTTTTAGATTGTTTTGAGCAGCGCCTTTTACCTCTAAGAATAATCCATTTCCTTTTCTTCTTTTAGCTGGAACAGGAACTTCTAGACGATGACTTAGATATTTACCTGTCAGGGATACTTCAGATTTCATAATTTCTTCAGGAGTACCTGTAAAAACTACTTCTCCACCATGGATCCCAGCTCCAGGACCAATATCAACAATATAATCAGAAGACTTCATAGTATCTTCATCATGTTCAACTACTATTACTGAATTTCCTAGATCACGAATCTGTTGTAAAGTAGCAATCAGCTTGCTGTTATCACGCTGATGTAAACCAATACTTGGTTCATCTAATACATATAATACCCCTGTTAATTTAGAACCAATCTGAGTTGCCAGACGAATACGCTGAGCTTCTCCACCAGATAGTCCTAAGGCATATCGGTTTAAGGATAAATAACCTACCCCAACTGTATTCAAGAATTCTAAACGATCAGTGATTTCTTTGATCAATAATCCAGCAATTGCTTGTTGTGTTTGGGTTAATTCAAGCTCTTTAAACCATCTTAAAGCATCCTTGATGCTTAAGGCTGTTAATTCAGCGATATTTAAGCCACCTACTCTAACAGATAAAACCTGATCTGTCAAACGATTTCCATTACATGTTGTACATGTACATTCTTTTGTAAAGGATTCATACCATTCCTTTGACCATGAAGAAGTTGTTTCTTCATATCTTCTTTGAATTAAAGTCTTTACCCCTTCAATTATTTTAGTTGTGGAATTAACATTTCCAGAAGAAGAAACAATTGTATAAGAAACAGGTTTATCTGTTCCTACCATGATCAGCTTCATTTCTTTCTTAGTAAAATCCTTTAAAGGTTTATCTAGATCGATTTTTCCTACTTCGCATAGCTTTAAAAATCTTTGCCATTCAATACGATCTGTACCAACAGCTGTTTTAAAATATCTGATTCCACCTTCATTGATTGATTTATCATAATCAGGAATAATCAGATCCTCACTTACTTCATTTTTAAATCCAATTCCCTTGCAGTCTGGACATGCTCCTAATGGAGAGTTAAATGAGAATAATCTTGGTTCAAGCTTAGGTACTGAGAATCCACATACTGGACAGGCATAATGTTCAGAGAACAGATGTTCTTCTTTTGTATCCAGGTTAACAACGATTACTTCTCCTCCACTAAGCTTTAATGCTGTTTCTATCGCATCAAAAGCTCTGCTGCGATAACCTTCTCTTTTAACGATACGATCGACTACAACCTCAATATCGTGACGTTTATTTTTATCAAGTGTAATTTCATCATCCAACAGTTTGATTTCACCATCTACTCTAACTCTGACATAACCATCTTTTAAAAGCTTTTCAAATAGATCTTTGTGAGTTCCTTTTTTATTCTTCATTAATGGTGATAAAATTTGAAGCTTGGTACGATCTTCATATTGATCGATTGTATCGATCATCTGTTTGATTGTCTGGGATTCAATTTTAATTCCATGTTCAGGACAATAAGGTGCCCCAATTCTAGCATATAATAAACGTAAATAGTCATATATTTCTGTAACAGTCCCTACAGTTGAACGAGGGTTATGTGATGTTGTTTTCTGATCAATCGCAATTGCTGGAGATAAACCATCAATACGGTCTACATCAGGCTTATCTGTATTTCCTAAGAATTGTCTTGCATAGGCACTTAATGACTCTACATATCTTCTTTGTCCTTCTGCATAAATAGTATCAAAAGCCAGAGAAGTCTTTCCAGAGCCTGATAATCCAGTCATAATAACCAGCTTATTTCTAGGAATTTCTAGATCTATATTTTTTAAATTATTTTCTCTTGCACCATGAATTATTATTTTATCTTGTTCCATAATTTCCTCCTTCATCTGCAATCGTTTGAAGTATTTCTTCCTTATTGAAGCCTTTGAGCTGCTTTTTATAAGCAAATGCTAAATACCTCTTATATTCTAAAGGATCTAGATTCAACTTTTTAAGATCCTTTCCCGTAATAATGGCAGGAACAGGCTGATCGTGGTATTTTTCCATCGTTGTTTGACGATAGACTTGAAGTCTTTCGAGTTCCTCTTCATCCACTAATCCTCTTCCTTTTTTATCACAATAGGTGATTAAAAATAAATCATTCATTGGAGCATTGGCACTCATTTCTTTTAAAAGAAGCAAGAATTCCACATCTCCTTTTCTCTCCATCATATAAACCAGCTTCATATGATGTTTGACTAATTCATAAATATATCTTCGCATCTTTTTATTATACAATAAATCGATGTATTCTAACATTTCAGCTCCTACTGCTGCATGGTTTGGAGAATGCAGTTCTGGAGTTGTTGTTGAGGCTTTACCAATATCATGTAGCAGACAGGCCCACATAAAGCCAAGAGGATCACTGCTTTGATCCTTAACTGTTGCTCCTACATCTACTACCATCATAGTATGATTATAAACATTACCTTCTGGATGATAGTCCAAACGTTGTGGAGTATAGATCAGATCCTCCAGGTATTTAGGTAAAGCGTGAATATCCTTTAAAAAATCAAACCCTATAGAAGGTTTATCAGAAAGAAGGATCTTATTGTATTCCTGCAGGATTCTTTCTACTGATAGATTTTCTAACATTCCTTTAGCTACCATCTCTTTACATAAGGATATCGTCTCTTGAGAAATATCCATTTTAAACCTAGCTGCAAACTGAGCCACCCTAAGTACCCTTAAGGGATCTTCCTGGAAGGTATCTTTATTCACTACACGAATGATATTATCTTCTATATCTTTGATTCCATGACATAGATCAATGATTTTATCATTCTCATAATCATACATTAAGGCATTCATCGTTAAATCACGACGCATAATTGCCTTATCTAAAGGAAGATCAGGATCGATCATAATCTCAAAATCCTGATGTCTATCCCCATTTTTCTTTTCTTTTCTTGGTAAAGCAAAATCGTAATCCGGTAAAACTCTTAAATTACAGATTGCAAACTGCTTACCAAAGGTTTTTACTTTTCCAAATCCAGCTAATATATCACAAAGCTTTTCATAGCTTAAATGAAAGACCTCTACATCAATATCATGAGTAGGTTCATGACCGAGAATATGATCCCTGACACTACCTCCGACGATATAAACCTTTCCTCCCTGCGCTAATATTGCTTCAAATACCTGTTTAGCTAATGGTTCTACCTGTATCATTTTTCACCTCTAAGTTCGATGATCATATCACGTAATTCCATTGCACGTTCAAAGTCTAAACGTTTAGCTGCATCCTTCATCTGTTTATCTAATTCAGCGATTAATTCATCCTTAGACTTCTTACTCATCTTCTTCTTTTTCTTACCTTTAGATGGAGTAGTTAAAGCATCTTCGTTTTCAAGTCCATGAATCGCATCTCTGATTTCCTTAACAATTGATTTAGGAGTTATATTATGTTCAGTATTATATCTGATCTGGATCTCTCTACGACGATAGGTTTCATCGATTGCTGATTGCATAGATTCAGTTATTTCATCAGCATACATAATAACCTTTCCATTTACATTTCTCGCTGCACGTCCAATAGTCTGAATTAATGAGCGGTGAGAACGAAGGAATCCTTCCTTATCAGCATCTAGAATACACACTAATGAAACCTCTGGTAAATCTAGACCTTCTCTTAATAAATTGATTCCAACTAATACATCATATTTACCTAAACGAAGATCTCTTAATATAACTGTTCTTTCCAAAGTCTTCGTATCTGAATGTAAATAAGCTACCTTCAATCCTACATCTTTTAAATAATCAGTTAGATCCTCAGCCATACGTTTAGTTAATGTAGTGATGAGTACACGTTCATTACGCTCCATACGTTCTTTAATTTCAGAAATAATATCATCGATTTGCCCGTCGATTGGACGAATTTCAATTTCTGGGTCCAATAATCCAGTAGGACGAATGATCTGTTCCACATATTTATTTTCTACCAGCTCCAGTTCATAATCCCCTGGCGTAGCAGATACAAAGATAGCCTGATGACGAACATTTTCAAATTCATCAAAACGAAGCGGTCTATTATCTAAAGCACTAGGAAGTCTGAAACCATATTCTACTAAGGTTTCCTTTCTAGAACGGTCTCCATTGTACATTCCTCTAATTTGTGGAAGCATAACATGGGATTCATCTACTACCAAAAGGAAATTATCAGGAAAATAATCTAATAATGTATAAGGTCTTTGTCCAGGTGCTCTTCCATCGATATGTCTAGAATAGTTTTCAATTCCTGAACACATTCCTACTTCTCTTAGCATTTCCACATCTCGTCTTGTTCTTTCGTCTAAACGCTGATGTTCGATTAGCTTATTTTCATCTAAAAAGAATTGTAAACGATCTTTCAGTTCCTCTAAAATTGTATCACATGCATGCAGCATATGATCTTTGCTTGTTACATAATCATAGGCTGGATAAAAGGTATAATTAGAATAGCTCTCTAATACCTTACCTGTAAGAGGATCGTTTTCTGTGATTCGATCTACCTCTTCATCAAATAACTCTACACGTATGAAATAGTTTTCTGTATGACCTGGCATAATTTCAATAACGTCACCTTTAGCTCGGAACGTTCCTCTTGACATTTCCATATCATTTCTTTGATATTGACGGTCTACCAGATAATTTAAGAAATCCTTTCGATTAATGGTTTCTCCTACACGAACATTGAAGATCATTTCTTTATAGCTATCTGGATTTCCTAACCCATAAATAGAAGCTACAGAAGCTACAACGATCGTATCTTCTCTTGAAATCAATGAGTTCATCGCAGATGATCTCAACATTTCAATTTCATAGTTTGTTTTAGCTGTTTTATCAATATAGGTATCGCTTTTAGGAACATAAGCTTCTGGCTGATAAAAATCGAAATTTGATACAAAATATTCTACACGATTATGAGGGAAAAATTCTTTTAATTCAGAATACAGCTGTCCTGCCAAGGTTTTATTGTGTGCTAATACCAGAGTAGGACGGTTGATCTGAGCAATTACATTGGCTACAGTAAATGTTTTACCTGTCCCAGTTCCTCCTAATAAGACCTGTGTTCTTTTTCCGTCATTAATTCCCTGTACTAATTCTGAGATTGCCTGAGGCTGATCCCCAGTTGGAACATAATTTGATACTAATTCAAAATTTCGCATAAATATCCTCCTAACCTACATAAAAATTACTTAATTGAATATCCTCTTCTTCATCTACCTCTAAACCTACTCCTTGGATTTCCTTACCACTAGGTAAAGACCAGGAAGCATAGGTATATTTTAAAATGGATTGATCGCTAAAAGTATAAGCGATTTGAGCTATACCCTTTCCATAGGTATTTTCCCCTATTAGTTTATAGTCTAACTTTTCCTGTAAACAACCAGCAAATATTTCTGCTGCACTAGCCGTATATCTGCTTACAAGTACATAGCCATTTACATATTTATATTGTTCTTCATTTTCTGTTTTAAATTCAGTTGTTTTTCCATCTGTTTGAGTTAATACACATACTAATTCATCATTCCCAAATAGATAACCAAGGCATTCTACAGCACTTTCTACATATCCTCCTGGATTGTAACGTAAATCAATTACTAGATCCTTGATATCATTTTCTGAAAAAGCAATCATTGCTTCTTCCATTTTAGAAGGAGTATTTGTACCAAAAGAATAGATAGCTAAATATCCATATGTATGATCCTCATTTTCCATAATATCATATAGTACTGTTCCGTCCTCCAAAACTGTCGAACAATTAACTGTATAATATTGATTATCGCGTAATATCTGAATAGATAAATCTTGACATTCATTAGATGAAATCATTTCGACCAACTGATCTATATCCTTGATTTCTTCATTATTAATACTTACAATTTTATCTCCAATCTGTAAACCAGCATTTTTTGCAGGAGAATTCATTTGTACAGCTTCAATTATAAACGAATCATTGATCGCAACACCAATTCCATAGCTTTCATCACTAAGAGCTCCATATAAAGACTTAGCTTCTTCTTTTGTAAGATATTGAGTATAAGGATCATTCAATCCCTTTACCATTCCCTTAAGCATTTCTTCATCCATATTTTCAAGATCATTATAGTTTAGCCATTTATCACTTAAAATTTCATAGATTTTACTATATTTTTCTGGAATCACAGTGGTATTTCCTGCTTCTTTGTTATATTTTGTACCCATATAAAAGCTGCCACCCATCATAAAAATAATCAGAATCAACAGACTTAAACGAGTGAGTAATTTCTTCATTCTCATGGTTTCACCTCACCGCTATATTATAGCATAATCAATACAAAAATAAATGTATTTTGCACAAATTGGAATGCAGTTCACAAATCCTTGGGCGATATAAAAAGATACATAGTAAACTATGTATCCAATGGGGTCAACTTAGTAATTATCTAGGTTGGCTCTTTTTTTGTGCTAAAA
>R17__coassemble_308_pt1 | contig 28715 bp, 32 predicted proteins | sample R17__metabat2_high_PE_012 | metagenome-assembled genome bin R17 | reverse complement strand
CCTGAGAAATAAAAAAGAGCCAACCTAGATAATTACTAAGTTGACCCCATTGGAGAACTAGTGAACTAGCTCTCCTTTACATTTATGGTTTGTTTTTAAATTATTTGTTTAATAATCCTAAAGCAAATTCTAATGTACCTTTACCATCCATTTTTCCGTACATTCTCATATCGATCATAGCTACAGGAACTTTTGATCCATATTCTTTTTCCATTGCTTTTAATCTGTAACGAATTTGTGGTCCTAATAATAATACATCAAAATCACCTTGAGAAGCAACTACTTGTTCAGAAACTGCCCAGATCTTAGCTTCGATACCTTTTTCAGCTGCTGCTTTTTTCATGTTTTCTACTAATAAAGAAGTTGACATACCAGCTGCACAACATAATAAAATTTTTACCATATTTATTTCCTCCCTATTTATGGTTTATTCATAAAGATATAACACCTTTACTTCTGTGAACATTATACTCCCTATAAGTAAAGGGTTGCAATAAATTTTGTAAAAAATTTTCGATTTTCTCATTGCTTGGGGAAAATATTTTTTCATAAAACATTATATAGAATATAGAAGGAAGTATGTTATAATTGGGGAAAAAGGAGATTTATTTTATGGAATATATACTGATTGCTTTTTTAGGTTATTTAGCAGGGTGTTCAAATATGGCCTTCTATCTATCTAAGCTAAAGGGGATTGATTTAAAAAAAGAAGGAACAGGAAATCTAGGTGCTTCTAATGCTTTAACAATTATGGGGAAAAAGGCTGGGATCCTGGTAGGGATCCATGATATTCTTAAAGCTACTCTGATCGTTTTACTGATTCAATATTTATTTCCTGATTTAGCCTATGCTTCACTTTTAGCTGGTGCATGCTGTATTTTAGGGCATATTTTTCCTTTCTACCTTCATTTTAAAGGAGGTAAGGGATTTGCTTCCTATATAGGAATGTCTTTTGCCTTAGACTGGAAATTCACCTTGATTTTGATTGGAATTATTATCCTGGTTGTATTATTAACAAGCTATATTGTAGCTGGAACTACATCAACTATGGTCCTTGTACCAATTATCATTGGATATCTTCAAAATGGATATATTGGTTTACTGATTCTATGTATTCCTTCTATTATTATGATCTTTAAACATATAGAAAACTATAAACGTATCCTAAATGGTACAGAAATAGGAGTCTGGTCATCTTTAAAAGGAAAACATCGTAAAGTATAACGGAGTTTAGCTATGAAAAAGAAGATAATCTTTTGCCTTGCAATGGTGATCTGGGGAACAATTGGGCCGATTCGTAGAATGATTCCTTTATCAAGCTCTATTGTAGCTTTATTTAGAGCTGGCATTGGTTCTCTTGTATTACTGTTTACTATGATCCTAATAAAACATAGGATCAATTTTAAAATGATCAGAAATAATTTATTATACCTGATTCCTTCTGGTATTCTTTTAGGCTTTAACTGGATCCTATTATTTGAAGCATATAATTATACTACAATAGCGATCGGTACATTATGCTACTATATGGCTCCGATCTTTGTAATTCTATGCTCCCCTTTTGTTTTTAAAGAAAAGCTTACCTTAAAAAAGATGATCTGTACTTTAGTAGCCTTACTTGGAATGGTTTTTGTTTCTGGGATCTTAACTTCCACTATGATGATCAATAAAGGGATCCTCTATGGTTTAGCTTCTGCATTATTTTATGCTTCTATTATGATCTTAAATAAGAAGATCAAAGAAGTAGATGCCCTGGATAAAACCTTGATTCAATTAGTGATCTCTACCGTTGTACTAATTCCCTATATTCTTATTAGTGAAGATCTTTTAGCTATTCCCTTTACTTCCAATACTATTCTATATCTATTAATTGCAGGCATTATCCATACTGGTTTAGCCTATGTAATGTATTTTGGTACGATTGCTGAATTACCTGGTTTATCTGCTGCTCTATTTAGTTATCTAGATCCAGTTGTAGCTATTTTTATTTCCTTTCTTTTCTTACATGAACCAATTGATACCTTTGGAATCATAGGAGCCTTCCTGATTCTAGGATCAGCGATCTATAGTGAAATTAAATAGAGGATCTATTTATTCAAAGATCCTCTGATTATATTTATAAAATAACATTTCAAATTCTTCATAATGATCTACGATCCATTCTTCAAATGATAAAGAAGTATCATAGATCCTATGTCCCAGCTCTTTTAAAAATGGAATTACATCTTCTTCTAACAGCATTCCTAACTCTATTCCTGCATTTTCTTTATTTCCAATACATAGAATATAACCCTTTATAAGCTTTCCATTATAGCTTTGTGCACTTCCTCTAAGTCCCATATAACCTGTCTGGTGAGTTCCACATGAAGAAATACATCCTGAAATATGGATCTGTGGTAAGGTATTATAGGCAAAGTGTTCTTTGCTGATTTCTTTAATACATTGACTAAGCATGCCTGCACTATCCATGATCCCTAATCTGCACTTTTTCACACCTCTGCATGAAATGGATGCTTCAAATAAGCTTTTAGCCTGATTTTCATGAATAATATCTAGAATACGATAAGCTTCTTGAGCTGTTAAATTAATAATATAAGCAGTCTCATCAGGAGCTAAACGAATCTCTACCTCATCCATTTGAGAGATCGCTTTATTTAAAGCAATGATCGTATCAATATCAGGAACTCCTCCAATTGGATGATACTCTACATAATAAAGACCCTCTTGTTTTTGTTCATGAACAAAGCGATGAGCTATGCTTCCATCTCCCTGCTTTTGGATCTTTTCTTCTTCAACCTTAACCTTTAGATCTAATATACTGAGTCCTTCTAGTCTTTCAAGATAGATTTCTTTATATTTATCTATTCCTAAGCTTTTAGGCATATATCTGGTTTTAGCTTTTATTGGGTTAACAGGATCAGCATAGGCTTTAAAAGTCATCCACATCGCTAAAAGATGATAAAGAATATCCTCTGGTTCTACATCCTCTTTAACTAAAACTCCCATCGATGGATCTTTTCCTAATCCCCCAGCTGAGTATACATCAAATTTACCATTAGGATTTGCCACAAAGCCTAGATCACTATAGATTGCATGGATCTTAGTAGAAGGAGAATTAGAAAAGCATGCCTTTAATCGTCTTGGCATTTTTCCTTCTACCTTTAAATCAGATAAAAAATCAGAAGCACATAATGCATAAGGTTTTACATTCAGGTATTCTCCCTTTTCTACTCCACTTAAGGGAGCACACATTACATTACGAGGAGATTCCTTTCCTGCTCCAAAGGTATTGATCCCTGCTTCTAAAGCTTCCTGTAAAATAGCTTCAGCATCGTCATCCTCTATTCCATAGATCTGAATAGACTGACGGGTTGTAAAACTGATCTTTGATACATGATACTTTTCAATAATATGAACTACAAAATTAAGCTTATCCTTTGTGACTACCCCAGCAGCCATTCTTAACCTTAGCATCCCTACTCACCTTCTATCTTCTCCTATTATAAACGATATTTAAAAGATTAGTGAACATTTTATCTATTCTTGTATATTTTTAGTACTCCATAATTTATGCCATAAAAAAAATACCTAAGTAGAGAGTATCCTCTACTTAAGTAAGTTTCCAAACCAGGTCTTAAAACTGTTCAGGTTATTGTTGATTCCATTGATCAGATTACTTCCCATCTCAATAATAGAAGTTTCTGTTTCAACCTTTGTTACATTCTGGATATTACCATTCCATAACATTCCTAAAACAAGTATTACCTTTAAAATCTTCATTTTTTACACCTCCCTAATAGGGGATGTAAAAATTGTGCGAAAAAAAAGCCCACATAATGTGGACCTACAGTCAGTTATTTTTGAATACTTTCAATACACAGGATCAATTGACCCAGGAATAATGAAGCATGAAATCTTTCCTGTCTGATTAAATCAGGCAGATATTCTTCATGACCAAAATATCTAAGTAATTCATCCTTGATTACATTTACATCTGGAATCAAAGAAGAACAGATCACAATCGCTTCAGGATCGATCGTAGTCATTAACGCAATAACCTGCTTAGTGACGATCTCTATTGCTCCACCAGGTTCTTTGATCAGTTCAATAAATGGCTTTGATAGTTCAATTGGCAATAGCTTTAGCTCACCTGATAGATTATGAGCACCTGTTAATAGTTTTCCATTTACTACGCTGCCAATTCCAGCTCTATAATATAAAGGCTGATAGATAAACGAAATACTCTCATATTCTGTATTAGTAGAATAGAAGCCTACTGCAGCTGCATTTGCATCATTACTGAAAATAAAAGGTTTATGATATTTCTGAGTAAATAATTCATCTAAATTATGATTATTTAAGCCATTTACATAATTAGCAGAAATAAAACGATCCTTATGAATAATACCAGGAAGAGATAACCCAATACAACAGATATCAGGATAATTAACCAGACAGATATCAATAGCATCATAAATATCACTTAAATATACCTTAGGCTTTACAACATTATCATACTGAACTACAAAGTTATTAGCATCATAGATCGCATAAGCAATATGAGTTCTACGACTATTACGAATAATATTTAAACATAGAATAGGCTGATCGTGATGTTCAAGATCACGATAGGCATTTGGTCTTTCAATCTTAGCTTCTACAGGCTTTTCAATATAAGTCTGAATCAGCTTGATCATTTCTCCTGCATCATATTTAGCGAAAATATTCGATGGGATCTTGATTGCATTAGCATGAGGAAGACGCTGATGGATCTCGTTAAGCTTATAACCGATTTGTGGAGCAATACAGATCAGTTCGTATTCTTCAGCTACATTAAATAGTTCTTCATAAAAGACTGCTTCTACATGATATTTTAAGCCTAATAGCTCAAAAGCTTCATTTAGCTTCTCTGCAAAGAAGGCAGTTGTAAAACCTGCTGTACAGCTAAGCAGGATCTTGTGGATCTCTTCCTTCTTTACTTTTATAATACAATCACATAATTCATGGAATAGCTCCTGAGCATGTTCCATCGTGTTCAATTGAAAATGAAGATAGAATACAGATTCTCCATCTATTTTACTTTCTGCACTTAATTCAACGATATTCATTTCATAGAAACGGATCTTTCCCTTTGCACATTCTGTTTCTAAAAGAATTGCGTTATCTTCTTCTTTAATTTCTAATAGAGGATCTAGCTGTTGTTTTAAGACCCATTGTTTAAACATTTCCTGTGTTACCTGTTCCATAATATCACCCATCTCCATTATAACAGATTTAAGAAGTGAATGATTTCATTTTCTGATTTTTGAAAATATTCCATACTTCTATGGATATCTAAACCAAAGCTTTTATACATGATCTTGATCAATGGAAGGCAATGGTAGAGAAGCTTATTCTTTTCTTTACTAGGCATCATTCCAATTAAATGACTACCCTTAGGATAAATAATTACTTTATGATCATAAGGATGATCCTTTAGTCTTGCTTCCATATATTCAACAGAGATCCTTGAAGGCCATGCCTCATCATATTCTCCACATATCATTAAGATCCTTGAGTGTGTCTTTTCTATTGGCAAGCTTGCTAATTCTACTGCTTCTTTATTTTGATATGCCTCATTATAAGCCTGCCACATTCCCATTACCTCATAGTCAAGACCCTTTACCCTGCTATATTTTTTAGCCTTATATTGACTAAAATCAGCTCTAATATAAGGGATCTCTTTTCCCTTATAGATGGCTACACTATGATCAGTCATTGTTTTACGATCCTTTTTAGTTCCTTCAAAGGGTACATGAGTAGGAGAGACCAAAATAAGATTCTCTATATTTCCTAAATAAACAGCAATCAAAGAAGCAAAGATGGATCCCATAGACATTCCATAAACACTTATTTTTTCAGCTTTAATTGTATTTCTTAAATAATCTATAGCTGTTTCAAACATACCTAGATCTACCTGATCAGGACTATCTGGTAAACCCTCAGCTCCAAATAATGATACTGATAACCCAATAAAATGATGATCAGCAAACCTTTCAGCGATCTTCTTACCTGGTAAGATCCCCTTTTCTCCACCCATAATTACCACTACAGCATGATGATTATGGTTTTCCTCCATCACTAAATGTCCTACAAAATGATGTTCCTGATAATTAAAATCTATATATTTCATAGTCTTTCTCCTTGTGTTAGTAATAGCTAACTTAAGTATAGCACAAAATAAAAAGATTCAATAAAGAATCTTAGTAAAAATCACAGCCTCCTGTACGTCTGCCCTTTAAAGCAGCACTAGCATATTTGGCATTATATTCCATTGTTAGATCTTTTAATTCCTTTTCCCCTTCAATATAAGGTAAATAGAAGTTATAGCCATCTCCCATTCCACAGTTTACATCGCTGCCTTCTAAAGCATCTAAAACTATTTTTTCTCTTTCTTCTCTTGTAGTATCCTTAATTAATATTTTCATCTTACGATCCTCTTTTCTCTTTTCTATTATAACGCTAGAAAGCAAAAAAAGACAATGCTTTTACATTGTCTTAAATAGAAGAATTTGGTTTTGTAAAGCTATGCTTTGGCATAGATAGCTTAGGCATAGGTATTTCAATGCCAAGAATGATCTTTGTCAGAATATAGAATAAGATCAAAGTTAAGATAGGAATAACACAGGCAGTTACGATCATAATAGCAACTGATTCAACAAACTTATTTAAAATAGTTTCTAGATAATCTGTAGCACTATCGTAAGCACCTGTTAGCTTCTGATACCATGTTTTATCATTCTGGTGATCCTGGATCTCCTGACTAGTAACTTCTGCCGTTTCAATTGTTTCACTAATATGATTTTCAAAGGTATCTTCAATAATATTTGAAACAGTTAAACTAGCTGGGATCACTAATAGAATAGCTACTCCAAAGATCAGTAATTTAGTTGCCAGCTTATGAAGGAATACACTTTCTTCCTCTTTAAAGATCTGAATAAGAATAATAATTCCTACTGCTGGTATAATTAAAGCAAAGGTTGCATAGCCTGTTAATACTAATAAATACTTTTCAAGAAAAACAGCACATAAGATAATTAAGAAATAAGAACTAAAATCAGCCAGCTTTTCAGCAATTGGTGTTCCTGTATCCCCAGGTATTAAAGTAATAGCTGCTGAAGCAGTGGAACATGCTGCAGTTAAGGATAAGACTGTATCTCTTTTTTCATCTAATGAAGTAGAATAGCTATTGTATAGATTCGATTCTGTAACTAAAGGACGAATCACACATACAGATGTAAAAATCAAAGCAATAATAATTGCTGCCTGGATAAATTTATTGTATATCAGCTTCATTTTATATTCCTCCTACAGATATTTAAATTCAATCTCCATTGAATATCCCATTACTTTTTCAATTAAATCAGTCAGATCATCTTCAATGCTTTCCTTAGCCTGATCATATAAGCCTTCATTAATAGCATTTTCTAATTCTGATTCTTTGATATTGTTTGTGATCAGCTCATAATCACTGTATTTGATTTTATTAAAGGTATTGTTGTTTTCCTTTACATTCTCTAATGTCAGTTCATGAGAGTAGATCTCTACCTCAGGTAAAGTAACCAGAATTCCCTTTTCTGTATATTCAACACTTGCTTTTTCTAGATCATAGGATAGGGATATTACCCCAGAATAAGTAGCATCGATCTGTTTTTTAGTAAAGTAGCGAATAACAGGGACTTCTACACAATCACTGAATTCAACAGTTCCATTGTAGGTAGTACTTTCCACCACTAGAACCATCTTATCATGAAATTCCATTTCGAGCTGTTCAAGCTTGATTCTTCGATCCTGATAATATTCATGCAGCTCTAATCCCATAACCTCTCCAGTATCCTTGATTTGAAGAGATAAGACACCATAGATCAATCCTAAAACCACTACAGCAGCTACAAACTCCTTAAATAAAGTATTACTCTTTTTCTTTTCCATTGTTGTTCTCCCTTTTGAAATAGATTTCCTCTATTTCCTACTCATATTATAGTTATTTCCATATTTTGAATAAAGCAACATAAAAGCGTAATAATTCAAGATATTTCTTTAAAATAGAGAATTAAAAGGGAAGCTTTTAACTTCCCTAACCTGGCATATTCTGATTCTTAGGATCCTCTTCATTGTAAGAATATTGATCCTTATATTGATCAATAAAGCCTTTTGTAGCATTCTTCTCCCATGTATCAAAATCCTCTGAATTATCGTTTATTTCCTTTTCCTGATGATAGTATTTATTCATTTCATCCTTATTGTTTTTAAGGAAATGCTCAATATAGACTAAAGCAATAGTAGGAATATCATGTTCAAGATAGCTATAGAAAGGAATATCCTCTTTTACCTTATTGATTGCTTTATTCTCTCTGCCATCATTTTGTGCATAGATATATCCTCTAGGAGAAACGATCATCACTGTTTTCTTAAGGATTTCAAAAACAATACAATTGTCCCCATATATTTCTTTAGTATAGAAGCTGATTTTCTGATGATCTCCACATTTGATCTCCTGATAAGGAACAATTAAATCAGTACTGTTGATCTCTCCATCGATCGTATCTGGTATATAATCTGTATATTTCCACCATAAAGCTCTAATATTTTCATGAATATATTGAATTATTCTTTTTCGATAATTCATTTCTTCTTGATCGTAAGCTCCTTCTTCTTCCATTTCATACATTAATCTTCTAATTTTATCTTCATCATTTCTATTATTTCGTTTATAAAATAGATTTGTAAAGCACCCTGCTCCAAATACCACTATAACACATAAAAGTATAAATCCTGCATTTGCCATAATTCTCATCACCTTTTTATTATTTTACCATAACTGATTTTCTTTTATAGGGTAGTTTGTGCAAAATAAGCTTGTTTTATATAATTAAAAATGGAGATTACTCTCCATTATTCTACTTCAAAAACAACCGTTAATAACATTTTGTATTTTGTTAAGGCTTTTAAAGAATGTGGTAATCCTTTAGGCATTACTAACGAATCACCTTCATGTAAGATATGCTTTGTACCATCTACAATGATTTCTACATCTCCTTCAAGATCTACAACCATAGCATCTCCAGGAGCTGCATGGGAAGCAATAGATTCTCCTTCATCAAATGCCATCATAGTTACTCTTACACCCTTAGTTGAAGCTAGAGAAATACTAGCTACCTTACCATCTTCATAATCTAATAGATCCTTAATTGGATTGACTTTGTTTTTTTCAATATTCTTAATTAATTCCATTTTCCTATTCTCCTTGATTCATACTGATCTGGAATACCTTAAAGGCACTCTTTCCACCAATAGCATGAGGGATATTTGCTTCTACTACCATAATATCTCCTTCATGTAATTCATAATGATTTCCTTCTTTTTCTAATGGCATACATCCTTCAAAGACATAATAAACCATATCACGATCATATTGTTCCTCTGATACTTCTTCCCCTTCAGATACAGATAAAAGCATCATTTGTACATCTTCCCTTTTACTAAGAGACATTGAGATCACTCTACCAGGTCTAATATCAATTAATTCTTTTAAAGAAGAAGGAGTAGTTGGGATATTTTTGATTGTCTGCATTTACATTCCTCCTTTTTCGTTATTATACTATAAAAATAGTAGGATATTACACATAAAATTTTAATTAGTTCTATTTATAGTGAATTTGTAGTTAGTTGCCTTCTACTTAATAGAAAAGAAGGTATTCAGATATTTTTTGTCAAGTATAATCGACGTGATATTATATATTTTGCCAAATATATTATCGTTGGGTTAAGACACTTTGGTAAATCTACTTGTTTATATAAATTAATAGCATCAATAAAGTAGAATTGATCATTTTTCCCCTTTTAAGAAATTAGACATATTGACCCATCCCTGTTTAGATTCTTTTACTAATGGATAAAAGGAATAGACGTGGAATAATCCTTTACCAATTTCTAATGTTACTTTTACATGATCTCTTTCTAGACTTTCTTTGATTTCATCACACATTGCATATAATACTTCCTCATCTCCATAGCATAGATATACTTCTTTTAGATTAGAATAGTTTCCCTTAGAATGATCAAATATATAATCAGGAAGATCTTCTTTTCCGTTTTTCATAACGACTTCTATATTTTTCATAAACTGATAATCAATCAGGAAATCTGTAGTATTCAATTTTTTACCCATTTCCTGTTGTTTTAAGGTATGAAAGCATCCCCCTGGTGAGGATAAAAACATTCTAGGGAATACTTCTACTTCCTTTAAAGTATTAATATAAGAGACCAAGGATAAGCCTAAATAGCCTCCTGAGGAACTTCCACATAAAGTTATATTTTGTGCAGAATATTCCTGTAATATAGCTTTATAGATCTCATAGACCTTCTCTATTGGATAATTTACTCCATGATCAACACATAATGGATAGAAGGGGATCATAAAATCCTTATGGGTTTCGATACATAGCTTTAAACTCTTTTTGATAGCCATAGGCTGAGGATATTTCAACATTCCTCCTCCAATTATCATATAAACAAGCTGATCTGTAGTCTGTTTATGTTTAAAATGTAAAACAGTACATCCAGCAATTTCTCTAATAGATACATCAATATCTTTGTGATGCAGCTTAGGAATCTTGATTTTCTGCTTCCTAGCTTCCTCTACTAATTGTTCAGGACTTTTTTGGAATGATCTTTTGATTCCAATAATAGAAAACAATTTCTTTAATACTATATATTTAAGTGACATAGCACACCTCTGTTAGTTATCTCTAACTGATTATAAAGTATTTACTTCAAAATTTCTACTATTCTATATTAGAAATGGTGATGAACATAAATATACCTCGTATTATAGTTAATTATGTATTACTTCAAAGAAGAGATAAGGGAGTATTTACGTCAAGAAGCTCAATAAACAGGAAAAGATCTATCATCATTGTTTTAAATTAGAATTCTAATACATGCCTGATTTATTTTCATGGTTTAGGGCAATATACCTGTTTACAGGTACCTATGATCTGCTAAACTGTGATGCTCATTTACTTATAGAAAGAAAAAAGGAAAGTCATGTCTATCCTCTCACTCCTACCAGATATGGACATAAGGATTTACAAAATATTATTGCGATTATAGAAAAAAGCCGTGGATGATTCCATCGGCTTTTTAAAAGGAGTTATTTCGACTATGAATTATTTTAATTCTTCAGCGATCTGATCTGCAATGATCTTACCTTCATATAATGAAGCACCTACCTGAGAACCTGAACCTGCATATCTATTTTGTAAGATATTACCTGAACACATTTCTCCAGCTCCATAAAGGTTAGGAATTACAGAACCATCTGTCTTTGTGATATGACAGAATTCATCTACAGTTACACCTGCCATTGAAGCAAAGGCTACACCATCCATCTTAATAGCATAATATGGACCTTCAGCAAGCTGATCTTCAGCTGTTTCATTATAAGCATCAACAGTTGCCTGTAAAGTATCAGCATCAATATTAATTAAAGCAGCTAATTCTTCAATACTATCTGCATGATATGCATATCCATATTCTTCCATTAATTCAAAGTTATCATAAGCATAGCTTGTTGTATCAGCAATACCATAGCAGATTCCATCTGTCTGTTCCATAATAGCTGGTAAACGATAGCTGTAATGTAAGCTTTCATCTACAAAACGTTCACCTTCCTGGTTAACTAAAATGGATACTCCCCAAGTAGATGATCCTAATCCTTCATATCCAAATCTTTCACCAAGACCTTGCATACCACCCATTGTATTACCAATTGTTCCAGCACCTAGATCTAAAGCAAATTGAATACCTTCCCCTGTTGAACCAGCAGAAGTAAATGGTACTTCATTTTCATATCCAGGAGTTAATAATGAAACTAAATCACTATTACGTTGAATACCACCAGTAGCTAATACAACCTTTGAAGCATATAAATCATAGATTTCATCTCTACCTTCAATATGTACACCAGTAACTGTATCATCTTCTACTAATAAAGAAGTAACCTTAGAATCTAAACGTAGATCTACACCTAATTTTTCAGCCTGTTCTACCATATTTTCAATTAATACCTGACCAGCACCATCTGTCCATGCTACTGGCATTTCTCCTAAGGAATCACCATAAGAATCAACTGTATCAATATCAAATGGATTTCCACATTCATTATAGTAATAATCAAAGATTTCTGCTGATACTGAAGCAATATTGCGAATCAGTTCTTCATTTAATGAACCTTCTTCTGCATCTGAAGCAGCATATAAGTGTTCAATTAATTCATCAGCAGTGTAATCAATACCTGTCTTTTCATTAAATACCGAACCTCCAACTGACCATGCTCCTCCTGAGCATAATGCAGTAGTTCCACCAAAGTATCCTAATTTTTCAACTACTACAACATTTTCAATTCCATTTTCCTTTAATTGAATAGCTGTAGATAAACCAGCACCACCTGATCCAACAACAACTACATCTGCTGTTTCATCTTCCTTTTCTACAGCACTATGAGTAGCATCTGTATTAAAAGTAGTAGAAGTATCAACACCAGCTTCTTCTAGAGCTCCCTTTACTCCAGCTTTAATAGCGGCACTTGATACTGTAGCACCAGATAATGAATCAACCTTGATTGTCTGATTTTCAATCATATCTGGAACCATACGATCAATTGCAGCACTTACTAATACATCAGTATCTACTGTATCAACCGTAATATCTGTCATTTTATCATCTGCAATTGTTACAGTAACAGTCATATCTCCCTTCATAGATTCAACTGTAGCACTGTAGGTACCATCAGCAATTTTGCTTTCAGTAGTAGTTTCTTCATCAGATGAACATGCTGCTAAAGAAATAACCATCCCTAAGCAAACGAATAACTTTAAAAACTTTTTCATAACTTCTCCTTTCCAATAAACTAGAATATGTTCTAGTATTTGTTCTAGAAATAGTTTATAATAGAGAAAAGAAGATGTCAATTACTTTTGAAAAAATCTCCAAGAGATTGTAAGAAAATCTAAAAAATGGTAAACTATAGACATACTTCTAGAGGAGGTTCTATTATGCCAAAAATTACTAAAAGACAACAGGCAACCATTGAATTAAAGAAACATACCTTACAGGTTGCAGGAAAGCTATTTAAAGAAAATGGAGTGGAAAATGTATCCGTACAGGACATTGTAAAGGCTGCTGATATTTCGGTAGGAAGCTTTTACCATCATTTTTCTTCAAAGGATGAAATTCTTCATATTTATATGATGACTCTTACTGGACAGATCGATGAATTATTAAGTCATATTCATGAAGATAATATTATTGATGGAATTATAGAATGTCTATGTATCTTTGATGATTTTCTAATGGAACAGGGAGTAGAATTTATTAAGAGCTATTATAATGGCTATAATGCTTTTTTAGTAGATTCTAACGCTAAATCACCTATTTCTGATAAAATCGTTGAATTATATGATAAAGGGGTTAAACAGGGGATCCTTGATCCAAAGATAGATAAAAATAATTTTATCTATGAATGTATGATCATTCAAAGAGGGATTTTTTTAGATTATGCCTTAAGAGATGGTTCTTATGATATGAAGGAATTAACCAATAAGTTTATAAGAGCGTATTTTAAAAGCATTATGCTAAATGCATAATGCCTTTATTTTACTGTAATAATGATCTGCTGATAATGTGTTAATTGATTCTTTTTAGCCTGTACAATTATATGTAAGGTATCTCCTGTTTGTGCATCTTCAGGAATCATAATATCAGCTGTAGTATCTTCAACAACAAGTTCAGCTCTTTGCACACTGCTAGCTTCCTGATAGATCCTATAGGTAATAGAATCATTACTTAGGGTATGGATCGATAATCTTTCTCCTGCTTTAGCAGTTAAATCACAACCCTCTACTACACGTAAAAATGGTTGTTTTTCTCCCTTACCATAGCTTGCCCAATCAATTCTAGATGCAAAGTCTTTTTGAATATCTTCTACATATCTAAACATACTTTCTTCCTGATAAGCTTTTCCATCTTTGCTTAAATATTCATCTGTACAAGGAAGATAATAGTTTAATGGCTGTCCTTTTGAATTAAATTCATTGTCAGCTTTTATATATCTTCCACTAAAGCCACCATAGCCAAAGTCTTCTAGTGTACGTAATCCCCAGTTAAATAAAGCAAAATAGGTAGGAGAATCCCCTTCAGATAAGAAGTCATATTTTTCAATATAAGGATGATTAAAGAATTCTACTCCAAACCATTTATCAACGATATCAGGATCAGCCCCAAACTGACTGTTTTCTTCTTCTCCTTCATAGTAATTTCCATCCAGCCATGTACAGTATTTTTGAATTAGATAGCTTGGTTTATTTAGGATCTCTTCCTTCATAAACTTAGCTCTTAAGCAATCCTTGCTTTCTCCTTCAGGGGTAATAAACCATGCATAGGCATAGCTTCTAAGCTGGAAGGTTTTAATAAAAGGAAGATCAGGATAGCTTTCAGCAATATAATTACGATAGGTATCATCCTGTTCACCACAGGCAGTTAATACAACCTTAGAAACGATCTTTTGATACATCTGTTCCCAGTTATCCTTATATTCTTCTTCAAGATCTTTTAAGGCTTTAGCGATGGTATTTGTACCACCCCATACCTGGATATATAGCTTTCTTGGATCATCATCTAAAATATGTTTCTTAATAAGTCTAGAACCTTCAGTTTCCTTTTCCATCTCTGATACATCTTCAATATTTCCTATTTTAGTGATGGAACGTAAATAATCAGGGGTTGGATAGAATGGAGAATACTTTAAAAGATTAGGATAATCCTTTTCATAGTCATCTATAACCTCATTCATCCATTTTGTTCCTGTCCATCGATGGGGTTCAATGGTATCATTTCCTTTATGATGGAACTTAGAAGAGGTCTGAATAATTCCCTGCAGATCTACTTCATTACTGTAAAATAAGAAATGACGTAAGGAATTCTGATCATCTACTTCAGCATCCTGAGTAATAATAGTACGGATCTTATTTTCTAACTGAGTTAAATAAGCATCTGCTTTTGCTAGAACTAGTTTATCATCCTTATAGGTCATTGCTTCAATTGCCTGATCGATCGGTACCCATTCTAGTCCTGATACTTCACATTCCTGATTGATCAGGGTATTAGATAATGCTTTGGCTACAAAGTATACTACTTCCTTTAGAATTCCTTCATAAGGAGAGTAAATGGTTGTTTCTCTAAAGCGTGTATCTACCTCTACATCAATATTAGTTTCTTCCTTGATTTCTCTCATTGCAGTTTCTACTTCTGTTTCATTATTTTCCACATGTCCCTTACAGATTGAGATATGTCCTAATTTCATATGTTCAATTAAATATAAACGTTGTTTATTTTCTACCCTGTAGACAACAGCTCCACACGATTTTTCTTGTATCATGATAATCAACTCCTTTTTATTTATTATACACGAATACACCTAAAAAAGACCACTTATTTGTGGTCTGATGGATTTAAATCAATAGTATATTTTGTTTTTTCTTCTGGATGAATATTATCTCTTCTTTTTCCAGTAATACTTTGTACCTTTACTCTAAATACATAGGTAGCAGGTACCAGCTTTGTATTAAATACAAAGTCTTCAGAGTGGAATTGTCTCATTATGATCTTTAATCCCATCATTTGATCTTCTACCTCTTCTACCATTCCTCTACCTATAATACTTTCATAGCCCATGGTACATGACATTCTTTCTACATATAAAATAATCTGATGACTTGTATCCATTTCAAAGGTTACTCTAGGGTCTAATTTCATTAAATCCAGCTTTTTTCCTTCTTTTGCACTATGAAAATATAAATATAACTGCTCATCTTCAAAATCAAAGCCAAAGTTTAACGGTACTATATAAGGATAACCCTCTGGATCATTGATAGCTAATCGGCAGGTATCACACTTTTTCATAATTTCAACTATTTCATTCATATCTGTAATTTCTCGATCTTTTCTTCTCATCTTTTTCTCCTTAATAAAAAGAAGCTATTCTACAGCTTCTTTACTAAATTGCATTGGTGCAGTGTATTGACTAAAGATCACTGACATATCAGCTTCTTCGATCCATTCAGTTCCACGAATAATAGATAATGAACCAAAATCACTGGTAAATTCAATTTCTCCATCATATACACCCTTTACATCTACAATATTGATCTTCTTTTCAAAATTCTTTAAATCAGTAGGAATACTTGTTGTACATTTAACTTCTACACTATTTCCTTCAACATCCTGTAAAGTAATTGTAAAATCAAGATCTACATACTTTCCTAAACTATAAGAAACATCAGTAATATCACAATCCTTGATGGCTTCTACAACATTAGAGAATTCTACTGTATTAGAGATCACATCAAATTGTCTTTTTAATTCATCAGTCAGGATCGTATGGTATTTCACATCTTCATCTTTATATTTATATTCTACTGCGATTACATTATCATGAATATAGAATTCATAGGTAAATAGATTTCCTTCTTCATCTACATTCTGATAATAATAATACTGTAACCCATTGGTATCACGGTAATATTTAGGCCACTCTGCTGTAGTATTTTTATCATGTCCACTTAAAGCTACAAATACTTCTCCTGTATCGATCTCTTTGATAAACTGATTGGTTAAGGCTTCCTTTGCTTTATTTCTTTGATTATAAGAATAAATAGCAGAACCTGCAAACATGATCACAACTGCAGCTGTGATCACTGTATGGGCAATTTTAGCTTTTTTTTTATCTTCAATTGTTAACTGGTAAATATATTTCATAATAACTGCATTAAAAGCAATCCCAATAGCTAACAGGATAAAGAATAATACATTTTCACTTTTAAAGATTCCAGCATAGGCTGCATAATAAATAGCTAAGTCTAATACCTGAAGCATTGCTAGCAGCATTAACTTTCTTTTTTCTTGTGCGTCCATTTATTTCCTCCTTTCTTCTTAATTACACTTCAAAAACATTACCTATTATAATGATTTTTTCTCACTTTACAATTAGAATTATAAAATTATAATTCCATTTCCATATCGACATGAACAATTCCTTCTTCAAGATATTCATCAGAGGTAGTAATAAAACCTAGCTTATGGTAAAACTCTTCAGCATGCTTTTGTGCATCCATTGTAATTTTATGACAAGGCATCTTCTTTTTGATCGCTTCTATACTTTTTAATACTAATTCTTTACCATGTCCCATCCCATGCTTCAAGGTCAATACTCTACCTATTTTAACTGCATTTTCTCTACTTGGATCATAGTAAGCTCTAAGATAAGCAATTACTCTACCTTCCTCCATCATAAAGCAATGAAGACTTTCTAAATCGGTATTATCCTCATCTACATAATTTAAGTGCTGTTCAACAGCAAAGATCTCATCTCTAGATTTTAAAATTTCATATAATTCACGAGTTGTCAGCTCGTTAAAGGTTTTACTGATCAATTCCATATTTACTCTCCCCCATTTATCTAAGATTATACTCTAAAAAATAATAATTATGGGATTTTATTTCGATAAAGTTGCAATTTATTATTCAGGGACAAAAAACTACAATGGACTTGTAAGAAAGATGGTGGTAAATATGAAAAATATTTGAACAGTTCAATTACCAGCTGGTAATACTAGAAATAAACTACAAAGGAGAAAAGGAAAGATGAAGGTTGTAAAGATTGAATGCCCAAATTGTGGTAAATTAATTATGTTCGATAAAAATGAAGTTGGTGAAACAGGGTACTGCAGCTTCTGTGGTACAAGAGTAGGAATCAATTATTCTCCTAGACATATGGAAAGTAGTCCTGTTCACAAAAGTAAAAAGAAGTTCGATTTAGACCGCCTGTTAAATTTATTGATCTTTATTTTATCAGGTAGTGCCATCTGTTTAATTGGATATATATTTATCATTATGAATGCGCCATTATAAAAGACTGCTTGTGCAGTCTTATTTCATGTTTATTACTTTTCCTATAAAGATGATCTGATCAGTTGCATAATCATAGATCATAAAGGCATAAGGTCTATTTAAATTGATTTCCTTAACAATCTGTTCTTCAGGCAAAAGCATCATTGTTTCATTGGTAATCATCGTTACAGCTGCTGCTTTTGTTCCGTTTTCTGTCAGTTCGATCTTGGTTTTCTGGATAATATCACTTACTCTAAGATCCTGATCACTTATTCCCCTAAAATCAGGATTTATAAAGATATTTTCTAACCCATTATTTTTTAGAATATCAGTTAATTCAATGGTTGTATCAAAATCTAATCCAGGCATTCTTACTCTAATTTCATCAGCCTCTACATGACTTTCTAATAATCCTGTCAGATCTAACGAAGATAAGGTAAAATCTCCTTCCTGTTTTGGTAAAATTCCAATAAAGGATAAACCATTAGCATAAGGATAGCTAAAAGCAATAGCATGATCATTTTCATAATAATTACTAGCTTCACTTGAATATAAATATTGCAGCTTGGTTACAGTTCTATCAAGATTTGTAAATTCATTAGTATACTCTTCTACCTCAAAACAATCTTTCCATGGGGATTCAAAGTAAACAGTATTGAGTAAAATAGAAAACAGATTTTCATTGATCATACTTTCATCAATGATATTAGATATCATATGGTGAGTTTTTGTATCACAATAGCTGTTGATGATTTTAGCGCATTTCACACTTTGACTAAAGTCTAAAGACTGGAGATCAGCAAAATAGTATTGCTTTACAATATTACTGTAATCATCTAATAGCTTATTATTCTGATTAATATATAAAGCATTAGCGATCTCAAATACCTTAGCATAACCATTTTCTTCTCCTTCTTCATTAAGATCTTGAATACGATAGTTATAGTAATAAGCAAAATCCTTAAAGTCCTCAATTCCCAGATATTCTTCCAATACTTCTTTCGTATTTCCTTTTGCTCCTTCATAGAGTAAGCCTAGTGCCATATTTAAGGATAAAGGGGAAAACATAATATTATCTTCAATTGTATTATAGATTTGATCAGCAATCTGAATAGAAGTCATACGATTATCCTGTTTTACCTCCTTTGCATCCTCTATTATAATAGGATCTGCTGTTTTTTCCTTTGTACATCCTATCAGAGTCATACATAAGCTTAATATACTGATTATTATTTTTTTCATTATAACCACCCTTTTTTATTATAAACTTTTTTTCTTTTACGGTATATATAACTAACAAAAAGCAAATTAAGGGTCTGTAATTCCCTAATTGATGCCTTTAAAGAATAAAAAGCTATCGATATAATAAACACAGATGGAGGAGAGAATTATGTTTAGTATTTTTGTAAGTGTATTTTTATTAGTTTATATCTTTTATTATTCAAAAAACCCTGTTTCTACACACAACTATAATAACCTGATTCTCTATGAATTAGCAAAAAAGAGTGCAGAAGATGGAAATATCTTTAATATGGCTAACCTTGCAACCTGGTATTATACAGGTGAATATGAAGTAACTATAGATTATGAAGAATCCAGAAACTGGGCAAATAAAACATTGCATAAAGCAAAAAATATCAATAATGAAGAAATAATTGAACGCATGAATAAATTAATATCCCTACTAAATCAAGAAGTCAGCATCAGCTGACTTTTTGTATACGAAAAAAGTTCCCCTGCTAAGGAACTCATTTCATATGAAAAAACTTATTATATTATATGTAAAGCTTGGAAAGGGAAAGTAACTTTACATGTATACTTTAACCTTTCTAGCTTGAATGAATCTTGAATAAGCTTTATTCTTGAATATTTTTTGGAAGATAAGTGATCATTAAGGCATCATCCTCGATTACTTCTACTTCTTTTAGCTTTAAGCCAATTGCTTTTTGTCCTAGATCTTTATATTTTATAAAAGAAGGATGAGTATCAATATCTCCATCAATTACAGGGATCTGTAATAGTTTGATTTCATCGATCATTCCCTTTTCCAGAAAGGTATAATCTGTATAACCACCACCAGATAATAAAGCTGTATGAATATTGAATAGCTCATAGGCTTTATGCATCATAATGGTAACATCTAATTCTTCTTTTCCACTAAATATATAAGAAATATCTAGACTATGTAAATAAGCTAAATAATCATCTGAGATATTTTCAGTTACCACCACTATAATATCGTGGATCCCTCTTCCTTTAACCTCAATAGTATTAGAATCATAGGCAACAGTACCTGTTGGATCAATAACTAAATAGTGCTTCTTTTCATGATGGTTAGAGATATAATCTACTCTTTGATAAACTTCTTTGCTTTTTACTAATTTATCAATATATCCATCAGCAAATAAAGCCATAGTAACAGAACCATAAATGGTTGCATCACAATCCATCTCGATCCATCTTTTACGATATTCACCTAATGGTTTAGCAGCTTCTTTAGCTCCAAAGAATCCTCCATCAATCTTCCCGTGGGCATTTGTACTTAAGTAACAAATAGTATATGGTCTCATTATTTCCTCCTACATATATCCTTTTAAGGATAACATAAATATTTCTGACATTGTTTCAGGGGAGTCTTTAAAGCCATTGGTGATCCATCCATCGATTAAGCCAATCGATGCACCAGCAAAGAAATAAGGCTGATATTCATTATGAAATACCTCTAAGCGGTTGATCTCTGATAGGGTAGCTTGGTAAATATATTTATTCATTTTATCTAGTAATTGATGATCTCTAAGTAAGGTCAGTTCTCTTTGATACTGCATTAGGCCTTCAAAGATCCCTTCTACTTCTTTTTTCATATTGTTTTGCGTAATAGGATATCTCTCTATAATATCCTTACAAAGATTTTCTAAGTATTCCTCTACAATAGAATCCATATTTAAATAATTACGATAAAATGATGCTTTAGAAGCCCCTGACACCTTTACCAGTTCAACTACTGTGATCTCATTATATTTTTTCTTTTCTAATAAACGAAATAATGCTTCTGTAAAGTATTGCTTAGTAATATGCGTTCTCATGAGTCTATTTTCCCCTTTAGTCTCATTTAAAGCTCAGCTTATTGTTTTTAGTCTAAGTTATTTTATAATCTAAATGAGACATATGTCTTATATAAATTATAGAATAAGGAGAATATAAAATGCAAGAATATTTTGGTTATGCAAATAAAGTATGTGTAGTAACAGGAGCAAGCTCAGGAATGGGAAAGGCTGTATGTGAAATGTTAGTAGATCTAGGCGCTAATGTTTATGGTTTAGATCGCAATCCTTCAGATAATAAGAATATTACCTTTATCAAAACTGATTTATCGATTAAAGATCATATTGATGAAGCCTTTAGTCAGTTACCTGATCATATTGATTGCTTCTTTGGAGTAGCTGGATTATCTGGCGCTAAAACTGGCTATTGGACTACTTTTACTGTTAATTTTATCGCTAATAAGTATATTACAGATACCTATTTGGATAAGCGTATGAAGTGTGGAGATGCAATCTGTTTTGTGACAAGCTGTGGAGGCCTAATGTGGGAAAAATGGCAAAAAGAATATAAAAAGATCATGAAATGTCAAAGCTGGGATGAGATGGTCAGCTTTATGAAAAAGGTCTCTCCAAAGGATGGAGTAGGTATTATGGCTTATAGTCTATCTAAAAGAGCAATGAACTATTATACAACCTTAAAGGCTGTAGAATACGGAAAAAGAGGAATTAGAGTTAATGCTTTATTACCAGGATCTACAGATACTGGTATGAAGGATGAATTTGAGAAAATGGCTGGAGGTAAAGAAAAATTACTGCAGGAAAATGGAGCAGTAGGAAGATTAGCAACTAGTGAAGAAATGGCTGAACCTATTGTATTCTTAAATTCAAATATGGCTCGTTTTATCTCTGGTGAGCTTTTAATTGCTGATATGGGGCATAATGGAGAAAAGGTATTAGGGTTTGCGAAAAACCAGTTAGATGTACCAGTAGCTTTAAAGCTTTATAATACGAAATTTATGCAGAATATGTTGAAAAAACAAATATAATCTATAAAAGGAAAAAGGGTAGTTGGCGCCTACCCCTTAGGATGAATGTAATAGGAGCGTTAACCTATTACATGTATATATTAACATATATTTCTTTATTTTTGAAATAAAAAAATAAGAAAAAATGTGAAACTTTTATTTATGATTCCTATCTTGCTTTTAGGACCTATTTTCGATAGAATAGATAGGTATGTAGGAGGAAGATTATGAAAAAACAAAGAAGTTTAACAGAGGGTCCTATTACCTCTACTCTTTTATGGTTTACAATACCATTTTTACTTTCTAATTTACTGCAGACCTTATATGGTACTGTAGATACCTTAACAGTAGGAAACTTTGGTTCTACAGCAGGTGTATCTGCTGTTTCTATAGGAGCTCAGATCTTATCTTTAACTACCTTTTTAGCGATAGGTTTATCGAGTGGGGGTACAGTTCTGGTAGGACAGAGCATTGGCGCTAAGGATGAAGAAAAATCAAAAAAGGTTGTTGGTAATATGATCATCGACTTTGCTGTGATCTCAGTTTTATTAGTTGTGATCATGCTGTTTGTATATCCAGTGATCTTAAATTTATTAAATACCCCTGCAGAGGCAATGAGTCAGGCTAGTCAGTATATGCGTATCTGTACCTTTGGAATTCCTCTTATTATCGGGTATAATATTGTTTGTGCTTTACTTCGTGCTATGGGAGATAGTAATAGTCCTTTACTATTTGTTGCAGTAGCATGTGTTGTAAATATTATTGGAGACTTACTATTAACAGGTTATTTCCATATGGGGGCTGCTGGGGTAGCAATTGCGACAGTATGTGCTCAGGGAGTAAGCTTTATTTTCTCTTTAGTCTTTATTATGAAAAAGGGAATGTCCTTTCCATTTAGTAAAAAGGATATTAAGTTTGATGGTACTATTACTAAACGTATTTTCCAGATTGGGGTACCTATGGGAATACAGTCAGTATTGATCAATTTAAGCTTTATGTTTATTACTTCAATTATCAACTCTATGGGACTTACAGCGAGTGCTGCTATGGGTATTGGAGATAAAATCACAGGATTTGCTTTTATGCCTCAATCAGCCTTCTCTGCTTCTTTAGCAGTTGTTGTTTCACAGAATGTTGGAGCAAATAAACCAAAACGAATTATTAAATCTGTAAAGACTGGTATGGTGTTATGCTGCAGTGTTGAAGCTGTATTCTTAGTTTTCTGTCAGATCTGGCCTAATGTTTTACCTGGTTTATTCTCTCATGATGAAGCGGTAATTGAAATGGCAGGATTATATATGAAGGCTTATAGTATTGATGCTTTATTAACTAGTGTAACCTTCTGTTTATCAGGTTTATTAAATGGTAGTGGTAAGACAACCTTTAACTTAGCACAGAATCTGATTGCTACCTTTGGAGGACGTATTCCAGCTACATGGTTATTATCTAAGCTGCCTAATACCAATTTATTCTTTATTGGATTAGCTGCTCCTGCTAGTACGATTATTTCTGTAGTTCTACTTGGTTTATATATTATTCCAGGTAGATGGAAGAGAGATCTTCCTTTAGAATATTCAAACGAATAAGAAGTATAGTCCATTTTGAACTATACTTCTTTTATAATGATCTGTTATTGTAGTAAGATTAGCTGTTCTAATAATAATTCGCACTTTTCCAGTGATAATTTATTATTTTGATCATGATTATAAAATGCATTGAAATTACCTGAATTGGCATTACATAATTTACATAAACGATAATCTGTTAATCCTAATTGCTTTTGTAATGTTTTAAACATCTTGCGATATCTGTTTTTCATCTCATTTTCGTCTCTTCTTTTATTTTCTGTATCAAATGAATGATAATATTTTTGTAGTTCTTCGTTTTGACTGTTCTTTAAATAATCTAAAGCTGTTTGTTCATTTACACTTTGAGAAAGCTGTCTTAAATTCTGTAAATCAACATAAAAATCACTATTTTCTTTTACCTTACTTTGTTTTAAATACATATAGCACAATAAGGGTGCATATAATCTATGATTGTTCTGATAAGCCTGCTGCATTTTTTTTACATTCACACTACTACTTTGTGTCATATTATTTAATGTATATAAACTATATGTTTTCAATGATAGCTTCTTCATGATTATTCTCCTTCACAAAATTATTATAACAATGGGCAAATTCTTTGTATCCATATTCATTTAAGGAACTTAATTCCATCTCTAAGGCACATTGTTTTAAGAGTACCCAATCAATTTTTCCTAATATATATTCATTTTTTAAATGTTCTTGATCTTTAAGTCGTGATGCTTTTATTTTGCATATAACTGCGTCTTCCAATGAAATAATGTAATAATCAATATTCTTTGTTCCTAAGTCTAATTTGATTATTCTATCCTCAAAATTATATGGTATAGATTCAGTATATGTTGATATTTTTGTATTTATATCATATTTATTTAGTAATTCTTCTGTAATTAATCTATTTGCAGATAAAAATGTATCAATATCCATAGTATGAAAAACTTCTATTTCACTATTTAAAATAAGAGAAGAACTTCCCGCAATAATAATTTCTACTTTGGTATCTAAAGGAATATCGTTTTCTAATAAAATTAATCTAAATTCTTTATCTAAGTCTATTAATCTTTTAATTAAATTTTCTTTTCCAATTGTTCTATTTGAATATGCCATATATTTTCTCTATATAATTAATATTATTATCTATATATAGATTATCACAATATTCATAACAATTCAATCAATTCACAATAAAATCTTTTTCTAAAAGAAAAGATCCCTGAATTGTCTATAGAATACTCTTCCTCCATTACGATCACTGGTTGTAGAGGATATAGAGGATACATAACGGGTAGAATGATGAAAGTTTACAGCGATATGAGAAGTTTTATCTAAATAGATCCCACATTGTTCAAGATCAAGTAAAATACGTTCATTGATTTCTCTTTTATTAAATAATATTCCTTCCATCGTCTTAAGATATTTCTTTCTATTTCCTGCTGTAGGATTCTGTCTGATCACTTCTTCTACGATTTTATTTTGGGTATGCTTAGTCTGTTCATGTAGAATAGATAATAAAATATCCTTCTGTTCATCTTCATAGTATTCTTCTATTTTTCCTTTAGGAACAATTACATATTTTTCTAACTGTAAACCTTCCTCTAACACTTGGATCTCCTCTTTGTATTGTGTTATTTCTTCATTTAGTCTTTTGTTTTCCAGCTTTATGCTTTCAATCTTTTCTTCGATCTTTGATAAGGAAATATCCAGTTCATTTTCTTCATCCATCCTGCTTTGATCAAATACCTGTGTTCTTTGTTGATAGATCAGCTTTTTTAATTCTTGCAGACTGCCGTAATTTCTCTGATCTATATAACGTTTAAGCTTATAAACTACACGATCCATAAATTCTTCTTCTGTTTCATTTTTACGAATAGTGATCTTCTGCTTTTCTCCATTTAAATAATAGATCATATTAGGCTTTAGATCTCCTTCAATAAAGTATACCATTGATCTTAGTCTTGGAAATAGCTCCTTGGCATATTGAGGAAGGCAGATCATAGGAAGGATCACCTTATCCTTTAGCTCTTCAAGCCTGATTGAATCAATAGAATTGATTCTTTCAAGTGATAAGGGTTCTTCTAGGATAAGATGCTGCTCCTGTAAAAGAAGATAGAAGGTTATATCATTTTTGAGATATAATTCATGATTTTCTTCATTATAGATATACTCAATTGTCCCCATCTGATAACCAATCATAGAATGATACTGATAGATCGTAACATTCTTATATTCGATGATCAAATCATCTGTTAAGGGTAATAATGGATATAATATACATACTAATTCATGAAAAGCTTTTATACTTAAGGGTTTGAGTACTAGTTTAGTTTTCATTTTCCATTGCCTCCATAATTGACTCTAGAATATCTTTTCTTCTAAATATTCTCATATGATTATCTACCTCTAGTCCATTGATAGCCTGTTGGATAGCCTGATATATATATTTTCTTGTTTCCTGTGATTCATGATCAAGATAGATCAAGCCTTCCTGTCTGTTGATATGATCAAGTCTGTTTAGTTTTTCATATTTTTCTTCTGTTAAATGATATTCTTCCTGTAATTGATGATTTAGCTGTTGCAAAGATAATAATTCTTTTTGTTTTCTTTCAACCTCCTGCCAAAATTCAAAGGTTAATTCTTCATGCTCTCTTTTATGATTTAAATAGTTTTCCTCTTCTTCTTTTAGAATTAAATCATCATAGGTATATTCTTGGGAATATTCTTCAGTTAAATAACTTAGTAATTCCTCATAGATAGGATCATATACTGAGTAATCTATTGTAGTACCATCTAAGTAGTATACCTTCATTGTTTCTAATAAAGAGGGATCCTTAGTATTAACTACTACTACATGAGCGATCCCATATAGTCTTTTAGCTAAATAAACAGGATTGATCCTGCATCTTTCATCCTTATATAAAAGAACGATAGGTAAGGCATGATGATATCTAAGCATTGCTTTTACTCTTTTATAGTTCGTAAAATATGGTTTTTCTTCTATATATAGATCTTCATCCTTTTTGATTTCTTGAAGATACATTGTAAAGATCTTAGGTAAAGAGATCGTTGAGATATGTTTGGAATCATCCTTTAATTCCTTAAAGAATAATAAGCTTAAGGTATCTTGTTTTTCATCATAGAGAGCTTCTACCTTAAAGTAATTATTTTTATAGTTATCATTTGTTTTATACTGGATCCCTAAAATCTGATCCTTTTGAAAATAATGAATATGTATTTCCTTTTGTTCTTCTTTATAATCTATCTCTTCACTACCATTATAAATAAAACTGCTGATCTTATTTTTAGTAGTCTGCATCCATTCTAGAAAGGTTAAGATCATATATTTTCGATTAAAAGATACTTTATCCACTTTAAAGCTTCCATAGTAACATAGCATAGTATCCCTCCTTTATATTCTATATACCGATATTCTATCAGTTTCCATCTTTTTATGCAAACCACCGTTGACATTAGTACGTTATCGTACTATACTTAACTTGTAAGGATGGTGTTATTATGGCAAAAGTAAAATCAATGACTGAAGGAAAACCGTTAAATCTATTGATTTCAATGGCTATTCCTATTGCTTTAGGTTATTTATTTAACCAGTTATATTCAATTGTAGATAGTGTGATCGTAGGTCAGGCATTAGGAGTTAATGCTTTAGCTGCTGTAGGTAGTACAGCTGCTTTAAATAATCTATTCTGTTCTCTTGTTATTGGGACAACTGTAGGAGCTGGGATCCTGGTAGGTCAATATTATGGAAAGGGAGATGAAAAACAGATCGCTAAATCAATAGCTAACTCAGTTTATTTTAACTGTGCTATTTCTGTTTTATTAATGATTATTGCGATTCCATTTGCGAAGTATTGGCTGATCCTGTTTAATACTCCTGCAAATATTTTATCTGATGCAACGATCTATATGCAGCTATATACAGCTGGTATTCTATTTATGACTTTATTCTATATGAGCTTTGGGATCTTAAGATCCTTTGGAGATGCGAAAACTCCATTGATCTTTATGATCGTCTCAAGCTTAGTCAATATTGTTTTAGATCTGTTATTTATCTATGTATTCCATATGGGAGTAGCTGGTGCAGCCTTAGCAACTACCTTAGCTCAGGGAATCGCTATGGTAGGATGTCTGATTTATTCTATTAAGACAAATATCTATTTTGCTTTAGCGATCAAGGAACATGATCTTGATTTTGATATGATCAAAAGAGGATCTTCAATTGGTTTATCATTAGGCTTCCAATCTGCCCTGATTTACTTATCTACAAGTATTCTACAGGCTGTGATCAATGGGTATGGGGAAAATACTATTGCGGCATTTACCGTTACCAGTAAGCTTGAAATGATGGTTCAACAGCCAGTATTAGCTTTAGCTAATACCATGACTGCCTATGTATCTCAAAACTTTGGGGCAGGTAAGATGAAAAGAATCGATGAAGGATTTAGATCCTGTGTAATTCTATCTATTGCCTACTCATTGATCATGTTTGTGGTATTCCTATTGTTTGGAAAGTACTTTGTAAGATTATTTGTAAGTAATAAGGAAGTAATCTCTATTAGTGCAAAGGGTCTGATCATTGAATTTATCTTTATCTTTGGATTATGTATGAACTCTATTTTAAAGAATGTTCTTTCAGGAGCTGGAGATGCATCCTTCCCTATTTATGCTGGAATCGTAGAAATCATTGCCAGATTAGCCTTCTGTTTTATCTTAACTAATATTTCCTTTATTAATATATGGGGAATCTGGCTAACTACAGGACTAACCTGGTCAGTAGTAGGTCTATTCAGTTATATTCGTTATAAAGCAGGAAAATGGAAAGAAAATAGCTTTGCCTAGGATAAAATAACCTATCTTAAATTGTTGAATAAAAAGTGATAATAGAAGACAATATGGAAGCTATTATCAATTATAATGTGAAGAAATACTTACTTAAAAAAATAGCTTCCTTATTAGAAGCTATTCTTTTTTATAATAATGTATATAATCTTTCGATATAGTCCTTATAATAGTGATCTACATATTGACTATCTCTCATATATCTGTATACCTTGATT
>R17__coassemble_304_pt1 | contig 29007 bp, 33 predicted proteins | sample R17__metabat2_high_PE_012 | metagenome-assembled genome bin R17 | reverse complement strand
ATATATCTATCTGCATGTGATCATACCAGATTACAATGAGATCGATCCTGATCTTAATTTTAGAGATTCTTTGCTTGTCTCTTTTGAAAATATGCAAAAGTATGGTAAATTTATGAAAGAAGCATTACTGATGGAGGGACAAAATAATTTAAGGGATTATATCTATAATCATTGTAAAGAATTTGACTTAAAGTGGCATCAGGAGCTCTATGGTAAAAAGAAAATGCCCGAAGCTTTGCGTTTTGCTACAGAATATCATGCTTTGGCTTCATCAAGTATGACTTTTTCCTGGATCCTTTCAGATTTTCCTGTATCTGCCAAAGAAATGGCTGATATGATCACGGATATGAGGGGAATAGGCATGGAAAAATTATTTGCAGATGGACAGTTCAAGGGAAATCCATATCAATAGACTTTTTAAATTAAAAGTCTATTTTTAGACTGATGAGAAATACTGTAAATTGATTCCTTTCTTTTACTTTTCTATAATATGGACAGGAAAAAGGAGAAAATAGAAATGGTAAAATACAATGAAAAAGGACAGGCTGTAGCTCCTCAAACAATACAGCTTACAGAAAAAGACTTTCAAGATAACGGAAATACAACAGTTTACTGGCTTGGTGGGGGAGGAGGAATGATCAACTCCCATGGTACTGTTATTATGATCGATCCTTTACTAGAAGGATTTGATATGCCTTTATTGATCGATATGCCTATCGATGTAAAGGATGTACCACATGTTAATGGGGTTTTTGTATCACATGTAGATAATGATCATTATTCAAGACCAACTTTAAGAGATTTAAAGGATCGTATTGATGAAATACATACTTCTTATTATGTAGCAGGATTGATGAAAGAAGAATGTGGAATTGACCATGCAATTGGACATGAATGGGGACATCATGTTAAGATCAATGATGTAGATGTAGAATTCACTCCTGCAGACCATGCATGGCAGAATGCTGTAGCTAAATATCAGTATAGAGTATGGGAAGATAAAGAATATTGTGGTTTTTATGTACGTACGAAGGATGCTAAAATCTGGTATGTTGGGGATTCTAAATTAATGGATTGTCAGTTAAAAATGGAAGAACCAGATGTAATGCTGTTTGATTTTGCAGATAATATCGTTCATATTGGATTAGAAAATGCTTATAAATTAGCAAATACCTATCCAAATGCTAAATTGATTTTGATCCATTGGGGCAGTGTAGATGCACCTGCTTCTACTGCATTTAATGGAGATCCACAAAATATGATTGACCATGTAGTTAATCCAGAAAGAGTATTAGTATTAGCACCTGGACAAGGTTATGTAGTTAAATAGGAGGAATCAGCAATGAAATATGTTACATTAGGAAATAGTGATTTAAAGGTATCTAAGGCTTGCCTTGGATGTATGGGATTTGGTAAAGCAGAAGAAGGAATGCATAAATGGACTTTACCTTTAGAAGAATCCAAAACAATTATCAAATACGCTTTAGATAACGGCATTAATTTCTTTGATACAGCAATGGGATATCAAAATGGAACTAGTGAACAATTCTTAGGAGAAGCCATTAAAGAATACGCTAAAAGAGAAGATGTAGTTATCGCTACTAAATATTTTCCTATTCCAGAAGCAATGATTGAAAAAGGAATGACTTCAAGAGAATGGATCACTCAGTGCTTAAATAATTCTCTTCAAAGATTACAGATGGATTATATAGATCTGTATATTCTTCATATGTGGGATTATCATACTCCTATTTTAGAAACTTTAACAGTTTTAAATGATCTGATCAAAGAAGGTAAAATCAGAGAAATAGGAATCTCTAACTGTTTTGCTTATCAGCTATCTATGGCAAATGAAATTGCCAAAGCAAATCATTTAAAAGGATTTATTTCTGTGCAGAATCATTTCAATCTGATCTTTAGAGAAGAAGAAAGAGAAATGGCTAAATACTGTAAAGAAAACAATATTGCGATGGTTCCTTACTCTGCTTTAGCTGCAGGAAGATTGTCTAAACATCCTGGTGAAACTTCTTTACGTTTAGAAAAAGATGAATATGCAAAGGGTAAATACAATGGGGCAGCTAATCAGGATCTTCCAATTATTCAAAGAGTTGAACAGCTGGCAGTAAAAAAGAACTGTACTATGACAGAGATCTCACTAGCCTGGTTATATACTAAGGTTTCTTCTCCTATTGTTGGTGCTACTAAAACAAGTCATATTGATGGCTTAGTAAAAGCCTGTGAAATAGAGCTTTCTGATGAAGAAATAAATTATCTGGAAGAATTATATACTCCTCATAAATTAGTCGGTGTATTAGCCACAAATCACTAAAAAAAGACCATCTGGTCTTTTTTATTTTCCTTCTCCATTGATCCATTGACGATGAGAACAGCGACGTTTGATTCTTAGATTATTTTCTTCACCCTCAAAACAAAATGGATTCTTAGGATTTTTCTTGTATTCCTCTAAAATATCACAGGCATCTTCATAAATGATTTCTGCAGTCATTGAACCATATACCTTTGGTGGTAATACATAGATTGGCATTGCTGGATCATGCTTTTGAATAAATTCTGGTACAGAATATTTTAAATGGGGACAAGTCATAATGATATCATAATCATTCATGACCTCATAACAAGTACTAAAACCATGAAACTCTACTGCCATTTTATCAGAATAGCCTGTATCAATAATATTTTGCTTTAAAGTACGAATCATTGCACTTGATGAAAAACCACCCATACAGCAGACTAAAACCTTTAACATTTTCTTTCACACTCCTTGAATACATTATACAATTAATCCTTAAAATTGTAAATGCTTACGATTGTTAGATAATTAACTTTTCTTTTTTTAAAACCTCAATCAGTTTAGTCATACCTATACATGGATGATGAGAAGTAAAGATAGCAAACTGATTATGAAAAGGAAGATCAATGGATTTATTAAATAGATTAGGGTGGATATTATTCCATTGAGGTAAAGTAAGCAGGATCTCATTATTAATATCGGCTTCACTAAAAGTATCTAATGTATAAGTAGCCTGTACATCACGAATAATAATTTCTGGATAGTTTTCATTAATATACTCTCTTACCTTTGTGATAATGTTTCCTTTTTCTGTATTCAGACCAATACGCAATGTATAGTTTTTAAGATCCTCCATTGTCAATACATTATAATTAGCTAAAGGATGACGATTACTTAAGGCGATTTCAAATGGAGTATCTTTAACGTAATAGTAGTCAGTATTAACGATCGAGGTAGAAGAGTGAGTACAATATAACATATCCAGCTTTGTATCGAAAAGATTAGAAATCTGATTATGATCCAGAGATGTATCTTCATATGAAATAATTTCAAAAGAAAACTCAGGATATTTATGGGCAATAGGGCGCCAAAGATCAATAAATAGGTTACTAGGGTTTAAAAAGGAAGAACCAATACGGATAGTATATTGAATATGATCCTGTTTCTGTTTAGCTTCATCAATAAAACGCTGGGAGAGCTGGATCATTTCGATAGCTCTTTTATAAATTACTTCTCCTGAAGAAGTAAGCTCTATTCCTCCTTTGCTTCTATTTAATAGCTTTAATCCTAATTCGTTTTCTAGATTATTGATCTGCTTCATGATCGCAGTATTGCTGATGTATAATTTTTGAGCAGCTTTGTTGAAACTTTTACATTGAACAACTGTAATAAATGTTTCTAATAAATGATTATACATATGACCTCCTATAAACTAAAAGTTTATACATATTGTAACATTTTTATAATTCTCAAAGCAATCTTTTTTTCCTATAATAGAGATAGAAAAGGAGAAAAAAGATGAACAAAAGAAAACTTATTTTAAATTATATTGCGATACTATCTTTATTTGTTGTTTCAGCAGCAGGTACTTTTGAAAATGCTGCTTTATCTACGATCATGGCTGCTTACCCATCTATAGCTTCCGCCACTATTCGTTTAATGGTTACCTTACCTAGCTTGATGTCTACCTTGGCAATGCTGATTGCAGGAAAAATTGTAGGAAATAAGATTAGCTATAAAGCTGTAACCCTATTTGGTTCGATTTGTATAGCAGCAGGTGGACTTCTTCCCTTTTTCTATGCTCCTAGCTGGTATTTTATTCTTGTATGCCGTGCTGTGCTGGGAATTGGAGCAGGATGCTTCTCAGTAAGAAATGCGCTATTATCAAGATCTGTACCTGTAGAAAAGCTGGCTTCCTTTATAGGTATTGGTTCAGTATTAGGAAGTGCTGTGAATGCAGCTGCTTCACCAATTGTTGGTTCTTTAGTTTCTATAGGCTGGAGATATGCTTTTATTATGAATGGAATTGCGCTGATCCCAATGCTGCTGATCTTATTCTTTATACAAGAACCAAAGAAAACAACAGCAAAAAAGGAAAAAGTAAAAGCAAATAAATTACCAGGAAAGATCTGGATCTATATTCTAATTCAATTTGTGGCTACTTTAGTGCTTTATCCCTTATTATCTGGTATGTCAAGCTATATGAGTGAAATAGGCTATTCTAATGCTACGATCGCTGGTTATATGCTATCTGTTTATACAGGATCTGGAGTATTAGTCAATCTGTTTTTAAAGAGACTCCTACGTACTCTAAAAAACCATACCTTTACAGTAGCTTTTGCTTCAACGGCTCTTGGTTCAGCTTTATTACTTGCTAGAATTAACCTGATTATGATAGGTGCAGGAGTTCTTTTATCAGGAATTGGATTTATGCTGTTATCAGCTTATATGCAGGTAGTAACTGGTACGATTTGTGATGATACAAATGTAGCTAATGGTTCTACGATGATCTTAGCTGGTACTCAGGCAGGAGTCTTTTTATCAAGTTATTTTATTGAAGCAACTGCACATTTACCAGTATTTGATTTTGAACTGTTAAATACTTATTTTGCTTGTATGGTGATCTATCTGATCCTGCTTATTATCAATATTGTCTTTAATAAACAATTAAATAATTAAAAAGTGATGATCTCACTTTTTTTATTTATTGTTTGAGAATTTGTAAGGGATACCGTATAATTAAGATAGAATATTTATGGAGGTAATTAACTATGAGTTTTCCTAAGAACTTTTTATGGGGTGGAGCTATCGCAGCTAATCAGGCTGAAGGTGCCTGGCTAGAAGATGGTAAACAGCCTAACGCTACTGATATCTGTATCGGTATTTCTACTAAAACACCATCTATCAAATTCAATGAAGAAACTGGTAAATGGGAAATGGCTTTAGATCCAAATAAAGCTTATTTATCACATGAAGGTATTGATTTCTATCATAGATATGAATCAGATCTTGAATTAATGGCTGGAATGGGATTCAATTCATTTAGAACTTCTATTGCCTGGGGACGTATCTTCCCTAATGGGGATGAAGAAGAACCAAATGAAAAAGGTTTAGCATTCTACGAAAAAATGATTGATAAAATGTTATCTTTAGGTATGGAACCAGTTATCACTTTATCACATTATGAAACACCATTACACTTAATGACTGAATACGGAGGATGGTCAAATCCAAAATTAATTGAATTCTGGAAGAGATATATTACAGCTGTATTTACTCGTTACAAAGGTAAAGTAAAATACTATCTAACATTTAATGAAGTAAATAACTTACAGAGAATGTCTTTAGTTGCTGGTGGTGTATTATCTACTGATCCTGCATTTAGAGATAAACCATATGATGCACCATTAAAAGAAAAATGGCAGGCATATTATAATATTGCAGTTGCAAATGCATGGACTGTTAAATTAGGTCATGAAATTGATCCTGGATATGCTAAGATCGGTTGTATGATTTCTTCATCATCTGTAGCATGCTATCCATATAACTGTGATCCTGAAAATGTAATGGGTGCATATCAGAATGCAAGAAATATTACATTATATATGGGTGATACATTCTGTTTAGGTATTATTCCTGGTTATGTTAAACGTATCTGGAATGATAATGACTGCTGGCCTGAAATGAGTGAAGAAGGAATTCAGATGATCCATGATTATCCAGTAGAATTCTATTCATTCTCTTATTATATGTCTTCTACTTATGATAAAGAAGTAGCTATGACTGTTAATACAGGTGGAGCTGTAGGTAGAAAAAATCCTTATTTAAAATACTCTGATTGGGGTTGGGCAGTAGACCCAGTTGGTATGAGATATATGATGAACTTCATCTATGATCGTTATCATTTACCAATGTTTATCGTTGAAAACGGTATTGGATTAAATGAATCATTAGATGAAAATGGTGAAATCCATGATCCAGAAAGAGTTCAGTATGTAAGAGATCACCTTGAACAGGTACATGAAGCTATCCTTGATGGTGTAGATGTAATGGGATTCTTATATTGGGGTCCTATCGATGTAGTATCTGCTGGTTCAGGTGAAATGAAGAAACGTTATGGTTTCGTTTATGTAGATCGTTTCAATGATGGTACTGGAACACTAGAAAGAAAGAAAAAAGCTTCTTATGACTGGTATAAAGCAGTAATTGAATCTAATGGTGAAAACTTAATCCCTGGATTTAAACATCAAAAATAATGAAATCAAAAGCGAAGGGGAGAGATCCCCTTCGTTTTAAATTGACAAAAGTATATTATATAGAATTACAAGTACTAATCTAACTGCAAAGGCTCCCCACATTAATTTCATAGCTTTTGGTTTATTTTCACCTGACATAGCAAGCCATACAATTAATATAATGATTAATCCTCCAAAGAAACCTAAGATTGCCCATAAGAAGGATACACTTTCTTCCTTTTTAGGAGATGTAGTAGCGTTTTCTAATTCATCCTTCTGGCTTTTACCACAATGAGGACAATAATCGAACTGTTCATCCATTTCTTTTCCACAATATTTACACAACATAAATATCACTTCCTTTACAGTTCCTATTATATCCTATCATTTTTATATAAAATTGTTTTACGTACAAAATGCATTAAATCAGTTTAAAATGCGCAAAAGCAAGATAGATTCCATCTTCTTCTATTGAAGAGGTAATATAGTCTGCTTCTTTTTTTAATTCATCTTCTCCATTACCCATTGCTATTTTATAGTTTACCTTATAAAACATAGTTCGATCACTATTGCTATCACCAATCGCATAGGTAACAATATCTTGATTTTTGTAGCAATCAAGTATTTTTTGGATTCCTGTCTCCTTATTACACTGTGCCTTCATAATTTCTATATTCTCATTTAAATAGGTTAAATAAAAAGCTGGAGAAAGCTGTTTTTGAAGTAATAGAAAAAGATCTTTATCTCCCTGAAAGAATATCTTATTAATAGAAGATGTACGCTCTTCAAGTAATTTAAAGATACCAAAGATCGTCTGATTTAACTGTTCCTCTGTTATTCCATAATAGCTTAAGGTATCCATTTTCTGTTTCTTAGACCAGTATAAACCATCGTGACATTGTACATAATAATCACAGGAATACTTAGATAAGATCTGTTCAATCATTTGAAAGTCCTGATCATTGATATAAATATCAGAAAGAACTTTCTGATCAAGTTCTATATAGTTCCCATTAGAAGCAATATAGCCATCAAAGCCTATACTCATCAGGTTTTTCAGCTCTTCCATGGATCTTCCTGTACATAGTATAATTTTATAACCGTTTTTCCTTGCTTTTTTGATTGCCAGCAGGGCTGAATCAGGAATATATTGCTGATTGTTTCTAATTCCAATTAGAGTTCCATCTACATCTAAAAAGATTATCTTCATACTATGATCCTTCCTGATCTAGATGATAATAATGAATGGCTTTGGCTAGGCCATCTTGATCTAGGGAATCTGTAACATAATTAGCATCTTCTTTTAAATTATCTCTGGCATTTCCCATAGCGATTTTCGTATCACAGGCTAAAAACATTTCACGATCATTCATGCTATCTCCAAAACCATAGGTATGGATCTCATTTATATTTAGATAATCTAATAGATACGTGATAGCAGAATATTTAGTAACACCTTTATTAAATAGTTCTCCTCCTTTTCCATCCCCATAGGAGGTTTTGACTAAACCATATTGTTCACCATATTTATTTTCAATTATATCGAGCTGTTCCAAGGAACATCTAAATGATATTTTATTAACAAGATAATGACATTCTTCTAAAGGTCTAAAGATTTTAAGAAACTGGCTTGCTTCGATCTGCTCTGGTGTTCTGTTTTTATACATTAACTCTTTTAAAGCTTTTGACCAGAATAATCCTTCATTGCATTCAAGATAGTAACCAAGATCAATAGAATCAAAGTATTTCATTATAGAATCTACATCTTCTTTATTGATTACTTTATGATAGATTTCCTTTTGTTTATATTCAATATAGCCACCATTTGCACCAATAATAGCATCAAATCCCATCTCTTGAATATTTCCAATAGTATTTAATTCAAACAGGCTTCTTCCTGTACAGATCACATTTAAATTTCCTTTAGCTTTAGAAGACTGCAAGGCTGTAATAGCACTTTGAGGTGTATATTGACTTCCATTTTTAAAACCAGTTAAGGTTCCATCTACATCTACAAATAATATATTTTTCATTACATACTCCTCCATTTCAATTAATAATCATAACATAATTGAAATCTTTAAACTATTAGAATTTCGCTTTTTTCTTTTAGTGAATTAAACATCCTTTATATCTGTAATAGTAATAAAAAAGTGGGAGAAAATGAGGTGACCCCAAAAGTTTGAACAAAGAAATATAAGTAATGAGAACTAGTTCTCATTACTTATATTCGGCGGCCGACAGGAGGGTTTTTTATTATGGCTAAATTAACTTATGAAAATAAAAAAGAAATTATTCGATTATATTTTGAATGTGGATACAGTGCAAATTTGATTTCTAGACAGTTTGATGTTGCTTCTAATACAATTAGTAGACTGATCGCACAATATAATATTCATGGCGAAAATGCATTGGTAAAACATAAGAACAGATCTTTCAGTGCTGATGAAAAATTGCAGATTATTCACAGAGTTGAATCTGGTGAAAGTATCAATTACATTGCTAATCAGTATATGATGAATGACTCGATTATTCATTCTTGGCTTAACACATACAAAGAATTAGGGTATGATGGTTTAAAAGACAAACCGAAAGGAAAAAAGCCATCTATGAAGAAAAATAAGAAGAAAGTAATTGATATAGATTCAATCGATCCAAATGATAAAGACGAAATCATCAGACAGTTAAAATTGCTGGTTGAACAGGAAAAAGAGGAAAAGCAATATCTGCAGCTGGAGGTAGAGGTATTAAAAAAATTAGACTCCCTGGTACAGACGAGGAAAAGGCAACCAACAGAGAAAAAACATTAGTTGTCAATGCACTCAAGGATAAAGCTCCTCTACAAATGTTACTTAATATTTTAAACCTGAAAAGATCTACATATTATTACGAAAACAAGGCATTACAGATCAAAACTGAAGATCAGGAATTAATGGAAGAGATTAAAGAAATATACGATAAAAACAAGAAAAGATACGGATATAGACGAATTGCCATGGAATTAAGAAACAAAAACTATAAGGTCAATGGAGAATATGTAAATCATAAGAAAGTTCAAAGGCTTATGCAGCTGATGAATCTCAAAGGAATCTCTCCAAAAGTAAAATATAAATCTTATAAGGGTGACATGAATGGTACAGTAAAAAATGCTTTGCTTGATAAGGAATATACAGATCAGGAAAACAATACTTATAAATTAGTTCGAAATTTTTCAACTACTGATTTAAATCAGAAATGGACAACAGATGTATCAGTATTCATCAGAAAATGGGGAAGACTATACCTGTCTCCTATTCTGGATATGCATAATCACGAAATTGTATCCTTTAATATTTCCAGAAGTCCTAATTATGCGCAGATCCAGGATATGCTTGATAAGGCATTTTCCAAAGGGTATGATCTAGAAGGATTGATATTTCATAGTGATCAGGGATGGCAGTATCAGATGACTCAATATCATAAAGCATTGAAGGATCATGGGATAATCCAGTCGATGTCAAGAAAAGGAAATTGTCTGGATAACTGTGTCATGGAGAACTTCTTTGGAAAGATGAAGAACGAAATGTTTTATGGCCATGAGGATGAATTTGAATCATTGGAGGATTTACAAAGACAAATGGAGGAATATATAATATATTACAACGAAGAAAGAATTATAACAAAATTAAAAGTCTTGACTCCTTTACAGATTAGAAATCAAACCTTATAATTACTTTTAAATTTTAGTCCAACTTTTTGGGGTCAGGACAACTTTTAGTCTTTTTTTTCTTGACATAAAGTTAACTCTAAGCAATATGATAAATATAGAGATAAGAGGTGTAAGAAAATGATTTATAGAAAATTACCACATGGAGATGAAATGATCTCTGTTATTGGAATGGGAACAAGCTATGCAGGAACTGCAGGAAAAGAAGAATTAGTAAAAATTGTAAAATATGCAGTTGATCATGGAATTAATTATTTTGATCTTGCTACTGATCATGGACTAGCTTTTGAAGCTTTTGGTGAAGCTTTAAAGGGACAGAGAGAAAAGGTTTATTTACAGGTTCATTTTGGAGCTAATTATGAAAAAGGAGCCTATGGATGGACTACTAATCTAAGTACAGTTAAGAAACAGGTAGCATGGATGTTAGAAAAGCTAGGAACAGATTATATTGATTTTGGCTTTATTCACTGTATTGATGAAGATGCAGATATGGATGCATATATTGCTAATGGAGTATTAGATTATGTCCTAGAAATGAAGAAAAAAGGAGTTATCAGACATATTGGTATGTCTTGTCATAATCCTAAAATGGGAAATAGAATCCTTGATATGGGAATTATCGATATGCTGATGTTCAGTATTAATGCAGCCTATGACCATAAGCAGGGAGATTATGCAATTGGAAATATTGATGATCGTTTAGCATTATATCAAAGATGCGAAAAAGAAGGAGTAGGGATCTCTGTTATGAAGCCATTTAGTGGAGGACAGCTGTTAGATGCAGAAAAATCTCCATTTAAAGTTGCATTAACACCTTATCAGTGCATTCAGTATGCCTTAGATAAACCTGCTGTTATGACTGTATTACCAGGTTATGCTTCAGTTGAACAATGTGCCAATACTTTAGAATATTTCAATAAAACAGAAGAAGAAAGAGATTATTCTATTTTAGGAAACATTGAATCTGTTAATTATCAGGGCCATTGTGTTTATTGTAAACATTGTCATCCTTGTCCAATGGGCTTAGATATTGCCTTGATCAGTAAATATTATGATTTAACTAAGCTTGGAGATGAAATGGCTAAAGAACATTATTTAAATTTAGAAAAGCATGCCAGCGACTGTATTGCCTGCGGTCATTGCAATTCAAGATGTCCATTTAAGGTAGATGGAATTCAAAGAATGGTAGAAATCAAAGAATATTTTGGAATTTAAGATCAAGATAGTGAAATTTCACTATCTTTTCTTTATAATAAGATAGGTGATTAAAATGGAATATTCGAAATTTACAAAAAGATATATCGTTAAAAAGCTTAATGAAATAAATCTAGATGAAATAGAAAAAGTTTATGCAGGAAATCCTGATTATTTTAAATATGTTCCACCTCTTTATACAAAGGAGAGTATCTTAAGGGATCTAAAAGCTTTACCTTATCATAAAGATAGTCAGGATAAATATTTTTTAGGGTATTATAGCGATCATTTAGTAGCTGTTATGGATCTCATTGATCACTATCCTGATCTTAATAGTGTAATGATTGGATTATTTATGGTAAACAGTCTAGATCAGGGTAAGTATATTGGCTGGAATATGATACAGGATCTATGCAGATATTTAAAGACACAGGGCTATCAGGAAATCAGACTTGGATATGTAAAAGAAAATATTCCTGCTAAGTATTTCTGGGAAAAATGTGGCTTTATAGAAACAGGCTTGATTTCTCATCAGGAACTATACGATTTAATTATACTTAAAAAGGATTTATAAAAGATCGAATTAACTTCGATCTTTTTAACAGTATTTTCCATGAAAATAACTATGATCTATCAGATCATCTGGAATGATCTCAAAGCCTTTAGAATTGAAATATAGATAATCATCGTAGTCGATTACAGAGAAGATCTCGTAATTTTCATCAAAGGAAATTCCCTGCAAAATGGCACAATGACTAGCTAGAATAGCAATATTTTTACGATTATGGAGAATACTTGTCCATCTACGATCATGAACTAAAGCATAATCGATCAGCATATCAAAGGTGGCATCATTTTCATCGCACCATATTAACATTTCTTCCATTATTTCTAGTCTTCCTGCCATAGTCTTACCTCCTGATAATAATTATATCCTATCACAAATAGAAACAAGAGGAAATAAAAGAATAAGCTATTTAGAAGAATTATGAATTGATCTATGGTATAATAAACTATATTTAATAAAGTGAGGAAAAGATAATGTTTAATAAACGTGATGATCAGCGTAATGAATTTATGTTAGATGGTAAATTCGCTAAACAGGGATATGACTGGTGGTGGCATTCATTAACTGCCATTAATGCTATAACAGGAGAAGAGAAACAGTTTTTTATTGAATATTTTGTTATTAATCCAGCTCTATCAAAGAAGGTAGTACTTGGTAAAAAAGGAAAAAATAACCCTAGTTATCTGATGATCAAGGCAGGTACCTGGGGAAAGGATAAATGTCAGCTGCATCGCTTTATTGATTTAGGGGATGTAAATATTAAAGCTAAAGCACCATTTTCTATAACAGGACCTGATTTTATCATCAATGATAACACCTTAACTGGGAAAATTGATTTAGATAAAGTAACTGAAGATATGATGTGTGATACAGGGCATATGGAGTGGAACCTTAAGGCTGAAAAGGTGATACCATATAATGTAGGATATGGAGCAGGAAAGCTATTTAGAAAACTTAAAGCTTTTCAAATGTACTGGCATGTTTCAGGAATGAAGACATTATATGAAGGAGAAATTACCTTTAATGGAGTTAAATATATAGTAACAAAAGATACCAGCTATGGTTATGCAGATAAAAACTGGGGAAGTGATTTTACTTCTCCATGGGTATGGTTATCTTCTCATTATATTGTAAGTAATATTACAGGGAAAAAGCTGGAAAATACTGTTTTTGATTTTGGTGGAGGAAGACCAAAGGTTTTCTTTGTAGCCTTAAATCGAAAGCTTCTTGGGGGATTGTATTATGAAGGGGTAGAATATGAATATAATTTCTCTAAGTTCTGGATGTTCCCAAAAACAGTATTTAATTGTGAAGAAAGTGATGAACAGATTTTATGGCATATTCGTTTTGAAAATAATAAATCAGTATGTCTGTTAGAAATGACCTGTGAAAAGAAAGATATGCTTCTTGTTAAATATGAATCACCTGATGGAATGCAAAGACATAATCGTTTATGGAACGGCGGGAATGGAAAGGGAAATATCAAGCTTTATAAAAAAGTAAATAAAAGGTTAGAATTAATAGATGATTTAGAGGTATCCCATATGGGATGTGAATATGGAGAGTATTGTTAATGGAATATTTAGATATTGTAGATGATCAGGGGAATCCTACAGGAAAGATCATAGAAAGAAAAATTGCTCATCAAAAGGGAGTTCAGCATCGTACCAGTCATGTATGGCTATTAAGAAAAAAGGATCAGCTGGAGATCCTTGTACAAAAAAGAAGTGATAATAAGGATTCTTATCCAGGCTGTTATGATATATCAAGTGCAGGACATATCCCTGCTGGGGTAGATTATAAAGCCAGTGCAGTACGTGAACTGCAGGAAGAATTAGGGATCTATGTAAATGAAGATCAGCTCATTGAAATTGGCATGATTCATACCGAATCCAAAAATATCTTTCATGGGTCTCTTTTTCATAATAAACAGGTTAGTAAAGTCTTTTTATTATGGTATGATCAGGATGAATTTAATTATCAGAAAGAAGAATTAGCTGGAACCAAATGGATGAATTTTGAAGAATGCTACGCAATGGTTAAAAATAACAGTGAGTCAAACTGTATTCATATTGAAGAACTTGACTTTATTGTTGAGTATTTAAAAAAGCCAGAGTAATCTGACTTTTTTATTCCCCAAACTCACTGGCACTCTTTTTTAGCATTTCTCTAATAGGAAGTTCATATGGACATCTTGTTTCACAGGCTCCACATTCAATGCATGCACTTGCTTTAACAGGTAATGTTGCATAACGTTCTCTTGCCCAGTTAGCTAAGCCATATCTTTCTAAATAGCCTGTAAAAAGGAAGACACTAGGAATATTGATTCCTACACTACAAGGTGCACAATAGTTGCATCTTCTACAGAAATGATTTCCTAATTGTTTTTTGATTTCTTCTATTTTTTTGATTTCATCCTTATCCAAAGGAGAAACAGTATTAGCTGCCTCAACATTTTCAACTATTTCCTCCTCCTTGGCCATACCAGGTATTACTACAGATACAGCATCATTATTTAGAATATAACGAATTGCCAGTCTAGCATCTTCGATTGCTCCTCCAGCTAAAGGTTTCATTACAATGAAGCCAATATTCTTTTCTTTGCATTTTTGAATCAGTTCTTCTCCCTGAGTTTCAACGATATTATAGGGAAACATGATCGTTTCAATATCAGGAATATTTAAAGCTTTTTCAAAGACTGCAGTAGAATGAGCAGTTAAACCAATATGTCCTATTTTTCCCTCTGCTTTAGCTTCTTTTAAAGCTTCTAAAGCACCATCCTTTGCTAATACCTGTTCTAATTGTGATAAGCTTGGATTATGGATCTGATACAGGTCAATATAATCAGTCTGAAAATTATGTAGACTGATCTCAATATCCTTAATCATTCCTTCCTTAGTACGACTCATTGATTTAGTCGCTAAAATAAAATGATCTCTTTTTCCTTTTAAAGCATTTCCTAGATATTCTTCTGATACTGTATAACCTCTACCTGTATCTATAAAGTTAATCTTGTTTTCAATCAGCTGGTCTATTAAAGCAGGAACCTCTTCCTTTTTGATCCTTTGAATCGGTATTCCTCCAAATCCTAACTGGGATACCTTTAATCCAGTTTTTCCTAAAGTAATATATTGCATAGTTCAATCCTCTTTTCTTTCTTAATTATAATATATTCTATCATCTTTTTTTGTAATTGTTTACAATTTGTGTTAGAATAGTTTCAGAAATAAAGGAGGATAATATTTATGGCATTTCCAAAAGGATTTTTATGGGGTGGAGCTACTGCCGCTAACCAGTATGAAGGTGGTTGGAATGAAGGCGGACGTGGTCCAGCTTTAACAGACTATACTACAGGAGGTAGTGTAAAAGAATCTAGAAAGGTAACTTGGGTAGACAAGAATGGACAACCACATGTTACAAATCAGATTCCATTTAAAGATGACCTTCCAGAAGAAGGTGCACATTATGCAGAAGTAGAAGGATATTTATATCCAAATAGAGAAGCAACAGATTTCTATCATCATTATAAAGAAGATATTGCTTTATTTGGAGAAATGGGATTTAAGACATTCAGAATGTCTATTTCATGGTCAAGAATCTATCCTACTGGTATGGATGATACTCCAAATCAGGAAGGAATTGAATTCTATCGTAATGTATTTACAGAATTAAAGAATCAGGGAATTGAACCATTAGTTACAATTCACCATTTTGATACACCATTAGCATTAATTGAAAAATATGGTGACTGGCAGGATCGTGCTTATATCGATTACTATGTAAAATACTGTGAAACTATTTTTACTGAATATAAGGATTTAGTAAAATACTGGCTAACATTCAATGAAATCAATAATACAATTTCTATGATGAGTATGTTTGGTGGTATTGGAGATGCTAATCAGGATGCACAGTATCAGCATCGTTTAACTCATTTACATTATCAGTTTGTTGCTTCAGCTAAGGCTGTTGCATTAGGACATAGTATTAATTCCGACTTTATGATCGGATGTATGTTAGGTGGAGTTATTTCTTATCCACATACTTGTGATCCAAAGGATATGTTATACTGGTTAGAAAATCAGCAGGATGCTTTCTGGTACTGTGGAGATGTACAGTGCTTTGGTTATTACCCTGCATTTGCTAAGAGAATGTGGAAACAACACAATGTTCACTTAGATATCACTCCAGAAGACGAAGAAATCTTAAAGAATGGTACAGTTGATATGTTTACATATTCTTACTATATGACATTAAATGTTTCTACTCATAAATCAGATGATATGATGAGCGGTAACTACTCAGCTGGTTTACGTAATCCATATTTAACTTACTCTGATTGGGGATGGGCATTTGATGCTACTGGTTTACAATATTCACTAGAAATGATCTATGATCGTTATAGAAGACCAATCATGGTTGTAGAAAATGGTTTAGGTGCATTTGATACAGTTGAAGAAGATGGTTCTATCCATGATGGTTATAGAATTGATTACTATATTCCACATATTAAAGCTATGTCTGAAGCAATCGATAATCATGTAGACTTAATTGGTTATACTACTTGGGGATGTATCGATGTAGTATCTGCAGGTACTGGTGAAATGAGAAAACGTTATGGATTTATTTATGTAAATAAACATGACGATGGTACTGGAGATATGTCTAGATCTAGAAAAGATTCATTCTTCTGGTATAAGAAGGTTATTGCTTCTAACGGTGAAGATCTATCTAAATAATGTTTTAAGGACTATTGAGTAATTCAATAGTCTTTTTTTCTTTGTATTGTGTTACAATAGAAAAAAGAAAGAAGGTATGACAATGAAAAAGGAACAGGTAAAACCTATATTTGAAAATAAATTTTTAAATGTATATGATCTACAATGGAAGGAAGGAATGCATTATTATAATGCTTCTAGACGTAAATTAGATGATCTTGTTGCCGTTAAAAAGGAACATGATTTTAAAGAGATGGTCCCAGATGCAGTAAGCTGTGTAGTTATCTTGGAATATCAAAAGAAAGAAAAATTATTATTAGATTATGAATTTCGTTATCCTGCAGGACAATTTTTATTAAGTGTTCCTGCTGGATTGATCGATCCTAAGGATCAATTGGAAAAGGAACCATTAATTGCCACCGCCATTAGAGAAATCAAAGAAGAAACAGGCATCGATGTAAAGGAACAGGATGAAATCAGAGTAATCAATCCATGTTTATTTTCAACCCCTGGAATGAGTGATGAAACCAATGGAATTGTACTTGCTAAAATTCATCTGGAGGATCTTACTTGTCTAAGTCAGGATGGAGCAGAAGGAACGGAAATGTTTAATGGCTTTGTACTGTTGGATAAACAGCAGGCTAAACAGATCTTATTGGCAGGAAGAGATGAAAAACAGCATTTTTATTCAGTCTATACATGGATCGCTTTAGCGAGTTTTGTTGGGGATTTATTTAAATAGAATAGGGAACTATTCTATTTTTACTTTGAAATAAAAATTGAATGAGTTAAAATAATTTGAGGTGTTTATAGTGAAAATTATACAAAAGGGAGATCATGGACCTATCTTTTATATAGGGAGTCATGAAATCATAGATGATTATATTAATTATATACAGGGGGATCATTATCTATTAGTGATCTTTGAAGTGGAAGACTGGAATCGTGACTTTTCTCCATGGTATGCATTGTCGCCTGTAGGTGAACCTTTTTTAGGAGGGGGAAAGCAAACCTTAGCATATCTGGTAGATCATATTATACAAGAGGTTCATCAAAAATATCCTGCTTATCATCACGATTATATCTGTGGGTATTCTTTAGCTGGTTTATTTGCTTTATGGGCTTATCTTGATACAGATCGATTTAAAGGATGTGTAGTAAGTTCTGCATCTTTATGGTTTGAAGGTTTTATGGACTATATACAGGTTCATTTACCTAAAAAGGATACCTGTATTTATTTAAGTCTAGGTGGAAAAGAAGAAAAGAGTAAAAATCAGGTAATGGCTCAAATTGGTAATTTATATCGAGAGCTTTATCAAAAATATAAAGAGGATCCTGATATAAGAGTCACTTTAAAAATGAATCCTGGAGGACATTTTACAAAAACAATAGAAAGGGTATGTGAAGGCATCAGCTGGATACTTTTACAGGAAAAAGAGAATGGAAATTAATCAAACGTTTTTAGAATTAAATAATGGGGTAGAAGCTGTTTTATTCCAAAGTATAGAAAGACATGAAAATAATCAGATCGCAATTTTAATTATGCATAGCGATATGAGCTATCTGAATTTTAAACCATCTTATTATTTAGCTAAAAGAGGTTTTACTATTTTAAATGCGAATGTAAGAAATCCTGATGGTAGACAGGATCTTAAAATGTTGGATGTATTGGAAGGAGTATTATATTTAAAAGGACTAAAGGGTGTGCAAAAGGTTATTTTATTAGGACACAGTGGGGGAGCTACCCTGATGTCTGCTTATCAGGCTATTGCCCAGAATGGAGTAGAAATTTTTCAGAATGATGCAATGGTCATTCAACATATGGATATAGGAAAATTAATTGAAGCAGATGGAATCATGCTGCTTGATAGCAATTTTGGCAATGGTGCAATGACTTTGTTAAGTGTTGATCCTTCAGTTGATAATTATCAGCTAGATATTTATGATCAAGATCTTACTGTTCCTTATTCAACTGAATTTAAACAGCAATTTTTCCTTTCTCAGGGTAAAAGAAATAATGAAATCATTAAACAGGCAAGGGAGCGATTGACCTTGATTGAACAGGGAAAGGGAATTTTAGAAGATGATGAGCCTTTCTTTGTAAAGGGAGCTTCACAGACAAAGCCCTGTAACAAGATGATCAATCAGGATATTACTTTATTTTCTCATACTAAGGAGGCTTATCCATTGCTTCATAAAGATCATTCTTTTACTAATGAAGTAATTTATTGTACCAGAAAGCCATGGTATCCTTCTAAAAATCCAACTCATTATATGATGGGAGCTTTATCCACTACTATAAAAGGTTATCTTAGTGGACGTGCTGTAAAAGCTCTGGATCATTATGAGCTAACAGATTGTGAAGTAAAGGGAATCGACTGGAACAGTTCCTACTGTAATACTCCAGGAAATGTTCAATATATCAATGGTCCGATCCTGATTATGGGAATGGTAGATTCCTATGAATTTTTAGCTTCTGAATTGATTTATAAAATGTGTCCTAGTCAGGATAAAACGATTGCCTTTTGTGAAGGAATAGGACATATGCTTTTATGTAAAGATGAACAGATGAATAATGCTATGTATGATTATATACAAAAATGGATAGAAGGAAGGTTTAAATAGTATGCAGACATTAAAGAATAGAACCTGTATTATGGCAGGAGCTGCAGGAGGAGATGGAATCGATAGTGTTAAAGCCTTATGCCAGGGTGGTATGAATGTTGTTATGATGACTCATAATGAAGAAGGGGCTAAAAGAATTGCAGAGCAGATCAATGCCTGCAATTACACAGGTAGATGTACATATAAAACAGGTAGAACGAAACCAGCAGAAGAAGATGAAGAAGTATTGCAGGAAGTAATAGATGAATTTGGATCAATTGATGTAGTGATCTGTAATACAGGGGGAAATGGAAATACCAAAGGGATCGATGAAGTCAGCAAGGAAGAACTGATGTCATCTATAGAACATTTAACTATGAGCAGCTATGGTATGCTGAAGGCTAATCTTCCTTATTTAAGAGTCTCTAAGGCTCCCCGTGTTATTTTTATGACCAGTATTGAAGGAATACAGGGAGGATGTATAGAAAGCTTTAGCAATGCTGTAGCAAAGGGATGTGTAGAAGCTTTAACGATTAATTGTGCTTCTCGTTTAGCTAAGGAAGGGATCACAGTGAATGCGATCGCTAAAGCAGGAATTACTCGTGTTGGTACACTACACGAAGGAGAAGCAGATCCAAGAGATTTTTTACCTTCTATTCCTTTAAAACGTTTAGGAACCCCTAAGGATCTTGCGGAAGCAATCTGCTTTTTAGCGAGTGAAGAAAGCTCCTTTATTACGGGTGAGATTTTACATGTTACAGGGGGATTATAATGAAAATCAAAGCTATGCATAGAGATAACTGGAAGGAAATTATAGAAAAGGAATATCGTATTAAAGCTCCTCTTTATGGAAAGGGGGCTGTTTCCTTATTAAAAATAAAGAAGGTAAGTCAAACTGTTAAGTTTACTTATTTAAATGGGGAAGATTTCATTATTGCTGATCCTAATTATTATTGGCTTACGATTGCTTATGAAAATACCCCTTACTGGATCACTGCCTTTTTTAGTCCTGATCACCGTCTGATTCAGATCTATATCGATCTGATCGATTCTACTGATTTTAGCTGTAAAGAAAATCCTACAATGATCGATATGTATATTGATGTGATCATTGAAATGAATACCTATCATACAATAGATATGGATGAATTTGAACAAGCCTATTTTGATCAACAGATCACAAGGGAACAATATGAACATACCCTTGAAGCCTATAGAAATTTATGTACTCTTCTAGATAAGGATCTGGAAGGATTTATAACTAAAGTAGAAAAAGAATTTGCTTCATTTTTTTGAAAATAGGTAGATTCTTTTTGGTATATTGACAAAATAAAAATATAGTTTACAATGAATCTTGTTTTAAGGGGGATAAATATATGAAAAATAAAACATTATTACAGAAATTCATTGGTACCTGGAACACTAAAACAATCGTAGGAGTTGCAATTGGAGCAGCTTTATTCGGTGTTTTAATGAACTATGGTTCAATCAAAGTATTTACTAATACTTCATTAACAACTGCGATGATCGTTCCTATTATTGTTGGGGCATTATTTGGACCTTTACCTGCTGCTGTTGCTGCTGGAATTGGAAATGTAATTGCTGACTTAATTGGAGGATGGGGATTCTGGTTTGACTGGTCAATCGGAAATGCTGTCTTAGGTTTATTTGTTGGTGCATTACCTTTATATGGTGCTTATATTGAAGATGGAATCTTTACAACTAAACATATGGTGATTTATGCTATTTTAGTTGTTATTGGAAATGCTGTTGGTTTTGGTTTAGTAACACCAATCTTTACTTCAATCTTCTATGGTGGGGAAGTTGAAATCACATTAATTCAATCTGCTGTTGGTTCACTTTCTAATATCATTGTCCTGCTTGTCATTGGTATTCCACTTATTAAGGTTTTAGCTGCAAGAAATGCTCGTGGACAAAACTTAACAGAAGAATAATTTATGAAAAATCCTATTATTGAGTTTAAAGATTTTAATTTCAAATATAAATCTCAAACTGAATATACTTTAAAAGATATTAATTTAACCATTTATGAAGGAGAAAAGGTATTATTACTTGGTCCTTCAGGATGTGGTAAGTCAACTTTAGCACATTGTATCAATGGTCTGATTCCATATTCTTTTGAAGGGGATATCAAAGGATCTTGTAAAATTGCTAGCATTGACAGTAGTCATTCTAGCATTTTTAAATTAAGCAGTAAGGTAGGTACTGTTTTACAGGATTCTGATGCTCAGTTTGTTGGATTATCTGTTGGTGAAGATATTGCTTATGCCTTGGAGAATGAAAATATGCCACGAGTAGAAATGATTCCAAAGGTATATGAATCTGCCAAAATCGTAGAAATGGAAGACTTCTTAAATCATGTCCCATATGATTTAAGTGGAGGACAAAAACAAAGAGTTTCCTTAGCTGGAATTATGCATGGGGATGTTCAAATTCTATTATTTGATGAACCATTAGCAGCCTTAGATCCTATGATGGGAAATTATGCAATAGATTTAATTGATCGTATTCATAAGGAACAGAATAAAACAGTCGTGATCATTGAACACCGTCTTGAAGATGTATTATATCGTCATGTAGATCGTATTGTTTTAATGAAGGAAGGAAGAATCCTGGCAAATGTTACACCTGATGAACTATTAGTAAGTGATCTATGTAAAGATAACGGAATTCGTGAACCTTTATATATTACTGCTTTAAAGAATGCTGGATGTACATTGGATGCCAAGGGAATTTCAAATGTTTATGATATGGATCTGTCCCCTTATAAGGAAGCAGTCTATAATGATTTTAAACAAGCCTATAAAAAAGAAACTAAAAAATATGATGAGACTCTAATTGAAGTAAAGGATGTAGCCTTTGAATATAATCGTAAAACAAAGGTTTTAGAGAATGTATCCTTTAAGATCAATAAGGGTGAAAGAATTGCTGTTGTTGGAAAAAATGGAGCTGGAAAGAGTACCATTGCTAAATTATTATGTGGTATTATTCGTCCTACAAAGGGAAAAATCTATATTAAGGGAGAAGATTATCTAAAGTACTCTATTAAAGAAATTGGAGAAAAAATAGGATATGTAATGCAGAATCCTAATAATATGATCGTTAAGGATATGATCCGTGATGAAGTAGGACTTGGACTTACTTTACACGGAGTGAGTGAAAGTGAAATCAAGCAAAGAGTAGAAGATACATTGAAGATGTGTAATTTATATTCTATGCGTAACTGGCCTGTATCTGCTTTAAGCTATGGACAGAAAAAGAGAGTAACTATTGCTTCTATTTTATGTATGAACCCTGAAATCATTATTCTTGATGAACCTACAGCTGGACAGGATTATCGTGTTTATACTGAGATCATGTCATTTCTTGAAGAAATCAATGAAAAATATGGAATTACTATTTTATTTATTACCCATGATATGCATTTAGCGTTAGAATATACAGATCGTGCAATTGTCTTTAGTGAAGGTACTTGCATTGGGGATGATAGTGTATTTAAGATTTTAAGTAATGAAGATATTATCAACAGAGCACATCTAAAGGAAACCTCATTATTTACTTTAGCTAAACGTTTAGGCTTACCTGCAGATGAATATACTGAACATTTTATTGAATATGAAAGAGGGGTAAGACATGGATAATTTTTTAATTAATTTAATTCCTGGAGAGACCTTCTTACATAAGCTTTCCGGTAAGACAAAGGTAAGACTGTTCTTTGTATTGATCGTTTATTTAATTATGACTTTTGATCTTAGATTGATTTTACCAGTATTTATAATAGGACTGATTGGATTTTTCTCAATTAAGCCTAATATTAAGTCATTAATGCCAATTATTATATTTGTAATTCTAATGAATCTATTTAATATTCTGATGTATTATTTAGCTGATCCACATTTAGGATTAACACGTTTTGGACAGGAAACCCTATGGTTTACAATTACTTCTCATTATATTGTTACCTATGAAGAAGTATGGTTTTTATTCTCTAGATTTATGAAAATGATCACAACCTTTACGATTTCTCTGGACTTTATTTTATCGATCACCCCTAGTGAATTTGCTGCAGGGTTATATTATAGTGGGGTACCTTATAAAATTTCAACCATAGTAGAAATAGCTTTCCGTTATATTCCTGATATAGCCAGAGATTATAAGAATATCAAGATCTCTATGCAGACTAGAGGGGTAGAACTGGATCCTAAAAAGGCTTCATTAGTTTCACGTTTAAAGCAGAATATTCTGATCTTGATTCCTTTAGTTATTACTTCCTTTGATCGTATTGGTAATATTGCCAACGCTATGGATCTTAGAGGCTTTGGAAAGGGAAAGAAGAGAAGCTATTATTCTGAACATGAACAGACTCCAAATGATAAGAAAATGACGATCGTTACAATTTTATTAGCAATTTTTGTGGTAGGATATATTGCTGCAAAGCTGATCTGGTCAATTCCTACTGTATGGATGTTATAGGAGAAAGTATGAAACCATTAATTGTATTACAGACAGATTTTAGTTTAGACTGGCCTTTTGTAGCTACTATGAAGGGGGTTATAAAGCAGATCGATCGTGAACTTGAAATTATAGATGGATCTCATACGATCACCCAGTTTAGTATATTAGAGGGGAGTCAACAGTTAAATTATATGGAACCCTTCTTTCCTAAAGGAACGATCTTTGTTTCTGTGGTTGATCCAGGAGTAGGGACAAGCAGAAAGGCTTCTGTTGCTAAGCTTAAGGATGGAAATATTGTGATTACGCCAGATAATGGTTCCCTTAGTCATGTTGTAGATTCTGTTGGAGTAGATAAGATCTATGAAATTTCACCTGAATATCGATATCAGGGGACTGAAGCTGTTTCAGTTTTTCATGGAAGAGATATCTTTGGTTATGTAGCAGCACTATTAGCTAGTGGAAAGGTAGAGTTAGAGAAGATTGGAAAGGAATATGCCATAGACGATATTGTTTTACTAGATCCTATTTATTTAAGAGCAAAGGTAGAAACAAAAGAAATAACAGGAATTGTATCCAATGTTTCTGATCCTTTTGGCAGTATTGTATTTAATATACTTACTCAGGATTTTAACGATATCGGTTATCGAATGGGAGAGAACATTCATATTACCTTAAAGGAAAATGATCATATTTATTTTGATCAGGATGTCTATTATGGAGACTCTTTTGGATCTGTAGGATTATTGGAACCTATTCTTTTTAACTCTTCATCTAATTATATTTCTTTGGGACTAAATCAAGGAAGCTTTAAAAATCAATATCATATAAAAGCAGGTAAAAACTTTACTGTAGAAATCAAAGAAGCATGTGACTAAACACATGCTTTTTAAAATCCCATTTTTTTAATTTCTTCGATAACCCCGTTATGATTATTGTCATATTCTGTTATAGCTTCGGCAATTTGTTTTAATGGTTCTACAGCGTTTTTCATAGCATAGGAATGAGTTACACTTTCTAACAGTCCATAATCATTCATTTGATCCCCAAAGGCAGCACATTCATCTTTAGAAATATGCAGGATCTCCTGCAGCTTTGCCATTGTTGTTCCTTTTGTCATCTTAGCATCAAAAATATCAAACCAGATATTTCCAGTTGTGATCAGCTGTAAAGAAGAGGGAAGAAAAGGAAGAAGGATATCCGCAATTTCCTGAATATGACCATCTATCTGACAGATAGAAAACTTCATGATCTGATCCTCTACAATATTTAGATCATCTACATATTCAATATTACGGTAATAATTACGGATCATAGAATCATATTGCTGATCACTTTTTCTTAAATAGGCATGCTTTGTACCACACATAACAATGATAATATGATCTATTTTTACAAGCATATCCAATATTTTATAATGAAGAGATTCTGATAAGGTATTGGTATAAAGGATCTGATCATGGTAAACCAGCTTTGCTCCATTTTCACATAAATAGATCAGTTCATCTTTGATTGGGTAAAACTTTTCCTGTACGAGTTCATATTGGTTTCCTGTAGCAATTACTAATCTGCAATTTTTAGCTTTCATTCTTTCTACGATTGAATAGAGTTCCTCACTAAAGTTTTTTTGGTCATCCAATAAGGTACCATCCATATCTACTGCTATTAATTTTATCATTTTGATCACCCATTTTTATTGTACCACAATAAAAGAAGCAGTTTATGCTTCTTTTAAAATAAATTTTTCAATAACTTCTGCAACTGCATCTTCATTGCATGTACCTTCAGTAATATAATCACATAAAGGCTTCATATTTTCTATTGTATTTTGAACGCCAACTCCAAGTCCTGCTTTTTGAATCATTGGCAGATCATTGAAATTATCTCCAATAGCAATTGTATCCTTCAAATCTACTCCTAAAAGATTGGCTAAGGATTCTAGTCCTGCTCCTTTATTAACACCCTTATGGTTAAATTCAATATAACGATTTGAAGAGTAGCTTACATCGATTCCCTCAGTAATATCCTTCAGTTCTTCTTCTATTCTTTTCAGATAACTGTAATCAGTATTCATATATAAACATTTTACAATTTCCTGACCTCTTAAAAATTCAAGATCCTGATCAAATATTTCGGTTACTTCCATTCTATTAGCTAAATAATCGATTTCTTCCTGCAGATAATTATAGGCATAAACCATATCCTTTGTATAGACATGAATGCATACATTATAGTTTAAACCACGTTTATATAATTCTGAAGCTAATTCAATGGAGATCCCTTCAAAATGTAGAACCTTGTTCCCTTTATTTTCTGTAATAGCTCCACCATTATAGGAAATAACATATTCATCCTCACATTCATATAGATCAAGCTCCTTTAGCGTTACATCTACGCTATTGAATCCTCTGCCTGTTGCTGGTACAAACTTAACTCCTAATTTTCTTGCAGCAGCAATTGCGTCTTTATTTTTCTGTGAGATCGTACGATCTGTACTTTTTAATAATGTTTCATCTAAATCACAAGCAATAATTTTATACATATACTTACTCCCATACATCTAATTTTTCATTTTTAAAGAAATAGATCTTATCTTTTTCACCAATCTCTCTGACTACTTTACATGGTACACCACAGGCTACACAATTAGCAGGAATATCCTTATTTACCACACTTCCAGCTCCAATTACGCTATTATCGCCAATCGTAACACCAGGTAATACCTGTACCCCTGAGCCGATCCATACATTTTTTCCAATATGAACATCCTTACAGTAAACATAGTTATGTTCTCTTAAAATAGGTAGAATAGGATGTCCAGCAGTGGCAATCACCACATTTGGGGCAATCATTGTATGGTCTCCAATATAAATATGTCCATCATCTACTAAGGTCAGGTTTGAATTACAGTAGATTCCCCTTCCAAAGTGAACATTCTTTCCTCCCCAGTTGGCATGAAGAGGGGTTTCAATTGTACATCCTTCTCCAATGGTATGAAACATAGCATGCAGTAATTCCTGTTTCTTTTGTATTTCAGTTGGTCTTGTCTGATTGTAATCGTATAATAATTCCTGATATTCTCTCTGTCCGTTATAAAGAGCAGGATCATCATAATGATAAGGTAGATTAGCATCTTTTCTTTCTTGATTGTTCATTGTTTGATTCCTCCAGTAGCTACTATAAATATTGTACATTTATACTGTGGAAAAATCTGTTAATTTTTCGTATAATAATATCAGAATCGTATTTTTGAAAGGAAATAATTATGAAAAATCCACTTAATGTTCACAGTGATCTATCTGAAGCTTTAGCCTATAATCTCGATGATTTTCCTCTATATACTAAAAAAGATGAACTTTATCGATATGATTATAAGGCAGTGATCCATTACCATCCTGATCTGGAATTTATATATATTGTTAGAGGAACCATGGATTATTTTATCAATGGAAAGAAGGTAAGAATGAATCAGGGAGAAGGGATCTTTGTCAATTCTCAAAGATTACATTATGGTTTTTCTGATGAAAAGAATGAATGTACCTTTATAGCTTTAGTTATTCATCCTGATTTATTTATTCATGCTTCCTCAGGTGCGAAGCAATATTTTGAAATGAAGTTTGGTTATGACAATGTAGATTATATTCTATTGTATCCTCATGTTTTATGGCAAAGTGAAATTTTACAGCTGATTGTAACCATCAATGAAGAAATGACCCAGGATCATATTCGTATTTTAAAGGTTCTTTCTCACGCTCTTATGGTTATAGATGGAATAGGGGAACATATTGAAAATAAAATCAATGAAGCACTAGATCATAAGGATGAAATCGCCTTTTTAAATATGACAGATTATATTCATCATAATTATGGCGAGAAGCTTACTATTGAAGATATAGCTAATCATGGTTTAGTATGTCGTTCAAAAGCATGTCAATTATTTAAAAAATTTATTAGACAGACTCCTAATACCTATTTAAATCAATATCGACTACAAAAATCCAAGGAACTATTAAAGGATAGTCATTTAACCATATTAGATATAGCTGTATTATGTGGTTTTAATACATCCAGCTATTTTGGAACCATATTTAAAAAGGAATATGGTTTATCGCCAGCTGAGTATCGTAAAAATAATCATTAAAATTGTTGATTTTTGGTTTATTTAAAAAAATAAGAAGGAATTGAAATAGATAGAATTTTGTAGTATAATTTGTATAACTATTATATGGAGGAATATTCAAATGAAAAGAATTATGTTAGCTTGTGCTGGTGGGATGTCTACTTCGTTATTAGTAACTAAGATGGAAGTTGCAGCTAAAGAAGCTGGAGAAGAATGTAAAATCTGGGCAATTGGTGAATCTGGAATTGAAGATCATTTAGGTGAATTTGATGTATTATTATTAGGACCTCAGATCAGATATAAATTAAAACCTGTGCAGAAATTATTAAACGGTAAATATCCTGTAGAAGTAATCCAAATGAAGGATTATGGAACTATGAATGGTAAGGCTGTATTTGAATTTGCTTTAAAAATTTATAAGGATTTCTATGGTGAATAATAAACTGACTGCTTAGCAGTCTTTTTATTTATGATAAGGAGTATAATTATGAGAGAAGTAGAAAAATTAGATGCTGGTCTAGAATATAGTTTTTATGATGATGAAGTCAATCAAAGAAAGGTGAAGGCAGCAAAGCTATGTGCAGAGCTAAATGCAATCGATCAGAGTGACGAGGATGCTATTGAATTAAAACTGAAAGAATTATTTGGGAAAAGTGGGAAGAGTCTATGGTGTGGACCTAATTTTCAATGTGATTGTGGAGATCATATTGAAGTAGGAAGCTATTTTATCGCTAATATGAATACAACGATTTTAGATGTTGCTCCAGTTACAATAGGGGATTATTGTATGATTGGGCCTAACACCTTGATTTCAACTGTTAATCATCCATTATCTCCTTTAAAGAGAAGAAATCATCTGGCGATTGCTAAACCTGTTCATATTGGTGATGATGTATGGATCGGTGGAAATGTTACAATTTTGCCGGGGGTAACAATTGGAAATAATGTAGTTATAGGGGCAGGAAGTGTAGTTACAAAAGATATTCCTGACAACTCTGTAGCAGTTGGAAATCCTGCTAGAGTTATTAAAAGTATTGAAGATGATGTAAAAAGATAGGAGCCAGTTTAATCTGACTCC